>MDTG01054014.1_pt1 | contig 30418 bp, 25 predicted proteins | sample 811421 | NCBI WGS metagenome assembly MDTG01 (sample SAMN05326645, study PRJNA326480) | marine metagenome | isolation source: seawater | place: Pacific Ocean: South East | collected 2011 | reverse complement strand
ATCCAAACACCATGATTATAATTGTAATTTAAAACTTTGGATATGACAATTTTCCCTTCAACTTCAGTTGTAGCATCAAATCCCATCGCATTAAGAATAAAGTTAGATTGTTGACTTAAAATTTTAGAAATGAAAGTTAAACTATCAAAATTAAGCCCAAATAATAATTCTAGTTTATATATGTAAGTATAAAAAGTAAACCATAAAGTAACCAATGTAATAAATAAAAGAACAAATTTTATTGCGGGACTTTTAAAAAAAATCAATGAGTTATTGTTTGATTTTGGATAAATTCTTGAAACCCAAAAAAGCTGCAATTAAGACAAAAACAGTAATTCCACCGTCGATAGGAACACAGGGAGGTGGCCAGCAAGGAGCTCCAGGGGGTCCAAAGGGTTGGCTTAATACCATTTGAGAAATGGTAACTGAAAGTAGGGTTAGAATAATTTTTTCTTTCATATAAAGAATCAAAATTATGTTTTTAATTGATTTTAGGTTCTTTTTTTAGTTAAAATTAGATATTTGTAGGACGAAAGTTTAATAATTAATGGCAGATTTAAAAAAAACCTCAAACATTATAAGTGCAAACGACTTAAATTGGTTGTTAAGTGCAGTAATAAAAAGATGGTATTTATTCTTAATAATTATACCAATTTTTGGTCTTTTTGGTGCTATTTATAATCACCAGCAAATTTCTTTATATCAAACCAAAATTGAAATACTTCTAAAATCTAATGATGTATATGATTATCAGGAAAATTTATATTCTAATGTTGGTTTTTATAATTATTACGGAGATATATCAAATCAGAAAAGAATTTTAGGTTCTTATGATATGTTACAAAAAGTTTTAAACAAACTAGATTTGAGTTGTTCTTATTACATTGTTGGAAGGCTAAATACTAAAGAATTTTTTGATGAGTTGCCGTTCAAGGTTGATGTTAATGTTTTAAATCCTAAGTTATATAATTTGCCGATTGGGTTTAAAATTTTGGATAATAATTATTATGAGATGATGTTTAAAATTGATCAGCAGGAATTTACATTTAAACATTCCTTTGACACTTTAGAAACAAATATTCATTATTCGATCAATACAAGTCTTCTAGCCAAATTAAATAAAAAAAGATCACAGCGATTATCAAAAATAAATTATCAAGTTAGATTTCATAAGAAACAGTATTGGATTAATAAAATTTTAAACAACATTTCAATCAATAATGTTGAATATACTTCACTATTGGTGGTAAATTTATTAGATGAGATTCCAAATAGATCAAAAATGATTTTAGACACCTTAGCTTATGAATACATAAATTATACTTTGGAAAACCAATTTAAAATTAATGAAAACACAATGTCCTACATAAACTTACAATTAGCAGACGTTGTCTATGTAATTGACTCTATTGAGTATGAACTTCAAAATATGAGAGACAAGAAGGGCATTTTAGACGTTGATAAAGAATCTGCAAAATATTTTCAGTCCTTAATGATGCATCAAGGTAACGAAAGAAAACTTAACCTTAAAATAAAGTCACTAGAAAGTCTTAGTGACTATTTGCTGAAGGTCAAAGGCGAAAGTATATTACCTCCATCATTATATGTGATTAATGATGATCAATATTTATCTAATTCTATTAATGAGTTTTATGAGTTTCAACTTTCAAAAATGGAAATGAATCATGGCTTTAAGAAAGGACACCAAGAATTAGACAAATTGAATGATAAAATTGTTAATAAAAGAAAAGATCTATTGGTTTACATTGAGAATTTGATAAATGCACTTAAAGAAGAAATATTTACAGAAAAAAGTGAAATATCTTATTACGAAGGTTTAGTAAGAAATATTCCTATTTCAGAAAGAGATTTAGCTTCAATTCAAAGGAGATTAGAAGTTAATGAAAAATTATACGAGTTTCTTCTAGAAAAAAGAGCTAGTACTTCAATTGCTAAATCTGGAATTGTTCCTCAAACTAAAGTAATAGAAAAGGCCAGAACAGTTAGTCTTTTAGGCGGGCAATCAAACAGAAATATTTTAATGTTTATTGGAATAGGGATATTATTATCACTTTTTGTATCAATAATCATAAAATTATTTTTTGAAAAAATTCAAAATATCAACGAATTAGCAGAATCCACCACAATGCCTGTATTAGGTGGTTTGGCTTTTTTGAAGGAAAATGAATCTATTATGGATATTAAAATGCGTTCAAAAGACCATTTTGTTGAATCCTTGAGAGCAATTAGAACATCTGTCAATTTTTTATTGTCTAGTTCTAAGTATCAAAATAAAACTTTTAAGTCTTTCTTAATTTCATCAATTCACCCTGGTGAAGGAAAAACATTTACTAGCATTAATTTAGCTAGGATATTTGCAAGTTCAGGCAAAAAGGTTTTAGTTGTAGATTTTGATATGCATAAACCAAAGGTTCATAAAGTTTTAGATTTAATCAACGATTCTGGTAATTCAACTAATTTATCAGAAAAAACATCTTTTAAAATTACAATTCAGAAATTAGATGAGAATATTGATGTGATAACAAGTGGACCTGTACCTCCTAATCCATCAGAATTAGTCCTTTCTGAAAAAGTCAATGCACTTTTAGAATTTGCGCAGAAGAATTATGAATTTTTATTTATTGATACACCTCCAATCGGATACATTACTGATGCTCTTGTTTTGTCTGCGTTAGTTGATCATTCATTATTTGTTATGAATACAAAATATGCTAATAAAAAGGGACTTAAATTTTTAGAAGAAATTGTTCAAAAATCAAATATCAATAGTTATGGGATCATCCTAAATGGAATAAAAAATAGTAGGTGGAAATATTATTACAGTAAGTATGGCTACGGCTACGGCTACGGCTACGGTTATGGCTATGGCTATGGCTACGGTTATGGCTACGGTTATGGCTACGGTTATGGCAATAAAAATCATAAAATTAATTAAGGATGTTAAATATTTACTTTAAGTCTTTGCGTAATACTTTTAAGATTTTACCTAATCATTTAAAGAAAAAACTCTTTCACATTCAAATTTTAGTTCTTTTCACAAGCCTGGTAGATTTATTTGGCTTTGCAGTCTTCATCCCTTTTTTTTCAATCGTTTTTGATCCAGAATTACTTAATAGGAACTTTTTTTTTTTAGCACTAAATAAATTTTTACATTTTAAAAGTTTAAGTTTATTTCAAATCTTCATTTTATTTTCAGCTTTATCAATATTTTTTTTTAGATCCTTATTTATAGTTTATAGTTTGAAAATTCAAAAAAGATTTGCTTTTTCTGTTAGTGAATATATCGGGAATAGGTTATATTGCTATTACTTGAGCTTGGATTTTTTATCGTTCTCTAAATTAGATCACAGTCAGATATTAAGAGAACTAACAATTAGTCCTTCAAACTTTTCTAAACACATTATAAATCCTATCCTTTTATTAATTAGTGAAATTTTTATAATTGTATTTATTATAATTGCTATGGCAATTTATGATTTTACAGCATTCGTATTAATTTTTGTCACTCTTATACCAGCTGCATTTATTTTTCAAAGAGCAGTCAAAAAAAGAATTAAAAGTGTTGGTGAAAGAATGAATGATCTAGCTCCATTTTTTTATGAAAATTCGTTAAGAGGAGTTTATGGATTTAGTGATGTTAAATTTAGAAATAAAGGAAAAAGAATAATAAATGATTATGATACGACTTTATCCAAATTAAATAATTATGGTTTAATTTCTGGAATTTTGAATATTTTACCATCAAAATTATTTGAACTTATAGCAGTTATTGGTATTGTAATCATTTTTTTATATTCAAAGTTTATTCTAAATGATTCTTTATCTTCAATTAAACTACTTTCCATTTACTTAGCTGCTAGTTACAAGGTAATACCATCTCTTTCTAAAATAATTCCATCTTTGATGTCTCTTGAACAATACTATTATTTGTTCGAAATTTATAAAAAACCTTTTGCTAGTCTTAATATATCAATCAATCAATCATTCAGTAAATTAATTATTAAAAATGAAATTGAAATTGATAATGTATCGTTTTCCTTTAACAATAAAAAAATACTTGATAACATATCTTTCAAAATTAAGAAAGCAGAAATGCTTGGAATAATTGGTAAATCAGGAGTTGGCAAAACAACTTTGATAAATATTATTTCAGGATTGATAATGCCTGATAATGGATCTGTTAAGGTAAACGGAGTTTCTTTAAATAATCAAAATATTAAAGATTGGTATTTAAATGTTGCTTACGTTAAACAAGAACCTTACTTAGAAAGAGGGACTTTAGTTGAAAATATTGCTTTTTTAGATGATAATATAGACCTTGATAGAGTTAGAAATGCAATTGAAATGGTTAGTTTGGAGGATTTAATAAATGGAGAAAATTTAGAAAATATAAAAATTGAAGAGTTTGGCAAAAATTTAAGTTCTGGTCAGAAACAAAGGATAATCATTGCTCGAGCTTTGTATAATAACTGTAATGTAATTCTTTTTGACGAATCTACGTCTGCTTTAGACGTTAAAACTGAGCAAAAAATTGTTGAAATTTTCAAGGAATTAAAGAAAAAGAAGGTTACTGTCATAATTGTTGCTCATAGGTTCTCAACTTTGAAATATACCGACAGAATAATTGAATTAGACGAGTGTGGGATAAAAAATACGCTCACCTATTCTGAATTATGACTAAATAATAATTTTTAATTTTTATGAAAAAAATTATTTTGTTAATTTCCTCTATTGAAGAAGGCTTCACTTATAATACGACTCTAGAGCTTTCAAAAAAAGCTGATTTACACATTTTCCACACTAACGAAATTAAACATAAATATTTAATAGAAAACGTTAATTATCATTTATACAAAAACAAAGGTTTTTCGAACCTAAGTATTAAAGGGTTATATGTATTAATTCAAGTTTTTTCAGATTTTATAAATTCATGTAATTTATTGTACATAAAGAAAATTATATATAATTATCATTTATTTAAAAGCATTTATGAAAAATCAGATTTTATTTTATCAGAATTTAAGTATGTCAATTTAAAAAGTAATAATTTTAGGTTTTTATCATTTTGGATGGATGACGATGCAACATCATTGGCTCTACTGAAAAAAAGAAAAAAGATTCTAAAAGGTTTTTCAATGGCTCATGGAAGAGATTTGTTTGAGTGGAGGGAACCTGATTTTGGTATTTTACCATTTAAGAGATTTCAGTTAAAATATTTAGATAAAATTTTTTCAGTTTCCATATATGGTTCAAACTACTTAAGGAAAAAATACCCAAAATTTAATAATAAAATAAATGTATTTTATTTAGGTTCTTATGACTTTGGCTTTAAAAAGCAAAGTTCAGAAGATTTTACAATAATTTCTTGTGCTGATATTAAGGCTTTAAAAAGAGTGCATTTAATTGCTCAATCACTATTTTTTTCTAATGAAAAAATAAATTGGATTCATGTCGGTAATTTAGAATACGGAAGTGATAAAACATCAAAAAAATCACTTACGAATGCACTTGATGAATTAAAAAAAAATAAGAATATTAACTTTACTTTTTTGGGGAGTATTGATAACAAATCTTTTATGGAAATCTACAGAAGACAATATGTGAATTTATTTGTTAATGTATCTACTACTGAAGGATTGCCATTTTCTATGATTGAGGCGTCGAGCTTTGGAGTCCCTATTATTTCAACAGATGTGGGAGGATGCTCCGAAATCGTAGACCAATTTGGAGTTGTATTGCCCGTCAATCTGACCCCTCAAAATCTTATTGAAGAAATTTTACGATTTAAGCATTCAAAAAAGAATTCACAAATTAATCGAAATAAAATTAGAGCTAATTGGGAATTAAAATTTAATATTGAAAAAAATTTCAATAAATTAAAAGATATTATTGATTAAAATTTATTATTTATAATTATTTGAAAAAAGCTAAGATATATCTTTCTGATGAAGGATTCGGACATATAGTCAGACAACAAGCAATTATTGAACAACTAATAATTCACTCTAATAACTCTATTGAGTTTACTGTTCAAACTCATAATCATATTGAGGCTGCTAGGAGAATAATGTCAAATGTAAATTTCATTGACAGATATAATAATATTTCTTGGCAAAAACATTCCAATGGATCTCCCAATATGCACGAGATTAAAAAACATTTTAATTTATATGAACTGAAATCTGATAAATTTATTGAAAATGAGTCTAAAATAAATTTTGATTTTATAATTTCAGATTTTGTATACGAATCTTTTCAAATTGCTGAGCTTAATAATATACCTTCTTTTGGTGTAGCTCATTTTACTTGGGATTGGTTTTTTAGTAAGCTATATCCTCCTGCTGTAAATTCAAAAACTTTATCTAGATTTTTTAATCAAAGTAAATTGGCAAAAGTTGTGTATTTCCCTTATTTTACTCCAAAGGAGATATTGAATTACTATAAGAATGCTGTTGAAGTTCCTTTGATTGTAAGATCAAAATATATTAAAAAAAATGTCGACAATAATGGATATTTTAATATTTTAATAATGGATAGTGGAGCAGGTGTACTGAAAGAAAGTATTAAAATAGCTTTATCGGGAATTGGTGATTTAGACGATATTCAATTTCACATAACTGAGAATTTTAACTCTTCGGCTAAAAATATTAATATTATTCCTAAAGGTGATTTATTAGTTGATTATATTCACGGAATGGACTTAGTTATTGGAAGAGCTGGGTTTAACACGATTTCAGAGTGTATTGCATTTCGAACTCCAATGTTATTACTTGGAGAGGCAATGAATCCAGAAATTAAAGAGAATATTTTGAATCTTAAAAATGCTGGATTGGCTTCTTTTATCTCACTTTCAGATTTCAAGTCTGGATTAAAGAATTTTCTGACTTCATTTATGAAAAATGAATATGACTTAATTAAAAATAATATGAAAAACCATGAAATTGAGATTAATGGTGCAGAGATTATTGCAAAAGATATTTTAAATCACTTATAAAATGAACTATTCTATTATTGATAATAAATTATTATTTGAAGAGATTAATTATCATCCATTATTTGCATATGCGTTAAACGTAGTAAAAAAAAACTGTGAAAAATATATAATTTATGTTTTAAGAGGTTTAGATATTGAATTAGTAAAAGAGTACCACGATAATGTTTTATTTATGGAAAAAAATAAAATAATTGAAGGTGAAAAAATAGAACTTAATAGACCGCTTTTAAACTCTGCACATTTAAAAGGTAATTATGATAAGTTATTTGAATTTCAAGTTAATAATAGTTTTGATTTAATAGCTGCTAAAGGATATATTTCTTCAGATTTTTGTAAATCAAGACCAGAAAAATTATTTAAAAAATATAAAGTTATTAAAATTAAAAACCCTTCTAAGCCACGTTTATTGTTTACTGCCCCTTATGATTTTTTTAAAGATGATTTAAAAGAATTTATTAATGTAAATTATGAAGTTACATATGCATATCAAGCCCCGAAAAAAGTAATACAAAGCTTATTGACTGAAAACCAAATTTTATTTACATCTACTTGTCCAACTTATTTAATTGATGGTGACCTACTAAAAAAATCAAGTATTCAGACTATTGCTACCCCTTCAACCGGAACTACTCACATTGATATGCTTTACATGAAAAGAAATAATATTAAGGTTATTACAATTAAAAAATCACCAGTAATTGAAAAAATACATGCAAGTTCTGAGTTTTCATTTACTCTTTTATTATCAATGATAAAGAAACTTCCCTTGGTATTAAATAATGCTCAGTTTGGTGGTTGGAGAGAAAATGAAAATCAACTTCGTTCACAAGAACTTATTGGTAAGAAAATAGGATTAATTGGTTATGGAAGAATTGGTAAAAAAATGGCTAAATATTCAAATGCATTTGGAATGGATGTACATGTTTTTGATCCATATGTAAAAGCTAATGAAAGTTGGTTAACTATTCATGATTCAAAAGATGAACTTTTGAAAACGTGTGAAATTATAAGTTTACACTACCATTTAAATGAAAAGACTAAAAATTCATTTACAAAAAAGGACTTCTCATTGATGCAAGATCAATCTTATTTTTTAAATACTGCCAGGGCTGAATTAGTAGACGAAAAAGCGATGTTAGATGCACTTAAGTCAAAAAAAATAAAAGCTGCTGCAGTCGATGTGATTAGTAATGAACATATTCAAGATAAATGGAATCATCCAATAATAAAATTTGCTAGAGAAAATAGTAACTTAATTGTATCTTCGCATGTTGCCGGGTTGACAATTGAAAGCGAGAGCAAAGCGGCTTTTGATATTTTTAAACAATTAATTTATTTAAAATAATTTTAATGGATATAGTTGGTGAGATTGCAAGCGCACATGAAGGAAGAATGTCTACTATTTTAAAAATGATAGATGTTGCTTTCAACTCAAAATGTTCTTACATTAAATTTCAAATTTTTCGTGCAAAAGAATTAGTTGCCAAAGACCACCCTAAATATGAAAATTATCATATTAAAGAATTTAGTGAACAGCAATGGATTGAAATTGCAGATTACTGTCATAAAAAGCCAATTAAAATTATTGCAGAAGTTTTTGATTTTAAAAGCTTAATAATAGCTAGAAAAATGAATGTTTCTGGATATAAAGTACACTCCTCAACCATCTCAGATATTTTTTTACTTGAAAATGCATCACTAGATAATAAGCTTTTTTTATTATCTACTGGAGGATCTACAAAAGAAGAAGTCTATAAAGGTCTAGAAATAATTAAAAAAAATAAAAATAACAAAATAATATTGATGCATGGTTTTCAAAACTTTCCAACAAAATTAGAGAATATTAATTTGAATAAAATTGAAACTTTGCAAAAGGAATTTAATTTGCCAGTTGGAATTCAAGAACATGTTGAAGGAGGAACTTTAATGAGCTATATAACACCTTTATTAGCAATTGCAAAAGGATGTGTAATGATTGAAAAACATTTTACACTTGATCGATCTCTTAAAGAATCTGACTATTATTCATCTCTAAATCCAGATGAGTTAATAAAATTTACTGACTTGGTAAATAAAACTGTCTCTGTTTTTGGAAGTGAATCTTTTAACATGTCAAATAAAGAAATAGAATATAGAAATCTTTTAAAAAAATCAATTTACACTTTAAGAGACATCAAAAAAGGCGAGACTTTTTCTATTGAAAATATTTGTTTTAAAAGAAGCTTAGAGGATGATAGAATTCTAGTTGATAAGATAGATGATATATTTTCCTTGAAATCTTCATGTGATATTGGTGCAAATAGTAGACTAACATGGGAAATGATTGAAATATGATAACTGATATTTATTTAACTGTAAGATTAAAGTCAACCAGGCTTAAAAATAAAGCTTTAGCCAAAGTTGAAAATCAATCTATCATTGAGCATATTATTGATCGTGCTAGGCATGTTAAAAAAGCAACAAATATAGTTCTGTGTACTTCAATTAATCCAGAAGATGACTCTTTAGAGTTCATTGCAAATAAAAAAGGAATCCCTTGTTTTAGAGGCAGTGAGGATAATATAATCAAACGTTTTATTGGAGCATCAAAATTATTCGGTCCAGATTTATGTATTAGAATAACAGGAGACAATTGTTTGTTTTCACCTGAGTTTATAGATGAGGCTATACAAAAACATATCGATGGCAGTGTGGATTATACTTCAACTAAGGAGCTTGCAGGTGGTAGTAAAGGGGATATATTCTCATTCAGTGCTCTGCAAAAAGTAGATAAATTATTGCAAGATGATAAAGCATCAGAATATTTAAGTTGGTTATTTGCGGATGAAAAACATTTCAAAGTTCAATGGCTTGAAGTTAAGAAATCATTAAAGAGACCTCAATACAGGCTTCATTGCGATACACCTGAAGATTTAAAATTTATCCGAACTGTGTATGCTCACTTATATGACGGAAAAAATATTATTTCCTATGAAAAACTAATTAATTTTCTTGACAAGAATCCAGAAATAGTTAAAATCAATAAATCAATCAAACAAATCTCAAAAGATGAGGTTGTAAATAAAATTAATTTCACACTTAAATAAATATGTTTATTATTTCAGAAATATCCCCCCAGTTTAGTGGTAAAGTAGAAGTAGCTGAACAAATGATTCTTCAATCTAAGTTAGCAGGAGCAGATGCAATAAAAGTTCAACTTTTTGATGAAAATCAGTTTGGTAGCCAAAGAGCATATTTGTCGATGTCGTATAGTGATCTTAAAAGATTAAAAATTTTCTCTGATAATTTAAATATCCCTTTATTCGCCACTCCTTTTACTTTTGATCGTTTAGATTGGTGCTTAGAGTTAGATTTATCTTACTTAAAAGTTGCGGCAAGAATGCATAACGAATCACCAGATTTAGTAAAATCAATTATGGGTCAAAAGATACCAACTTTTGTTTCAATTCCATCAGAAACTAACCCTGATGAAATTGAGAAATATGATCATGCTATATATTTATACTGTGTAGTGAAATACCCTACTAGATTAGATGAATTTAGTATGCCAAATTTTAATGACTCTTGTTTTGAAGGGATATCGGATCATACACTAGGTAATTCTGGAGCTATCTACGCTTCTGCGCATGGAGCAAAATATTTAGAAAAACATTTTACTCTTAAACATTCTAATCAATATATTACTGAACAAGCTCACTTAGGGTCAATGGATATGAACGATTTAGAGCTTATTAAAAATACTTCAAAAGAATTTGAGATAATTAAAAATAATAGTATTTAATTTTGTGTTAGTTTTTTTACATGTCCTTATAATTTTCATTAAAGGTTTATTTTTTCAAATCCTGAAAAATAAAAAAAAGTCAAAACTGTATTTGAGTACTCACCAAATTCTGAATAAATTTTCTTATAGAATTACTAATAACAGTCATTATGATAAACTAATTTTTTTAAGAGAGTATAAGTATATATTATCAAGTTTATTCAAAAGAAAAGAATCCTTTTTTTGCTATGATATTGAGGGGGATGCTATCATACTTGAAGGTGGTAATAGTTTTATTGAAAAGGAAAAAGCATATGTAAATTACCATCACAAAGATGTTGTGCTACATTCTTACCTTTCAAAAGATAACATTATATCACTTAATTTTTCAAATATGTTTGATAAGATTATAATATTATTTTTACTAAATATTTTTTCATTACCAATTTTTTTAATCACTTTATTTTCTGTTAAAAGAGCTAATATATCATTGGCAGTAAGAGAGTTAATAGAAATAATTCTGTTGATTAAATATTTATTGAAAAATAAAATAAATTTAATTTATGACTTTATTCCATATGAGAAAGATAGTAATTTTTTATCCTATTGTTTAGGATCATTTAGTGTAGAGATTTTAAAAATACCAAGTTTGGGGCCACTTAACACTCACAATCATTTTATTATTGCCGATAAATTAATTACTTCTTCAGCTTATCACAAAGAAGAAGTTTTTTTGTTAAAAGATAATTTTTTTGTTTCTAGTTATGAAAAATGGTTGCCTGAACATGCACTCGACTACCTTGAAATTTATCCAATTAAAGAAAATATACAAATTCAATCTAGTATTGGTTTTTACTCTCATGCCTGTTGGTTAAGACAAGAAGATGGTAATTTAAAAAGTCCATTATTTTCTTACAACGATGAAATTGAATTATTAAATATATTAGCTCAATACAGTTTAAAAATAAGAGAAAAAATTATTGTATTTCCTCATCCAAAAGAACTTTTAAAAGCTAACAAGAAAAAGGCAAAAAAGTTTTATAGAGATATATTTTCCGATAATTTTGAATTTTTTGAATCTGGAAAAACTGCAATGAACTTTCACAAAATTGATATTGCAGTCTCTACCTATTCAACAGTCCTTTTTGAAAGATTATTGATGGGATATAAATCAATTTTTTATACTAAATCAATTAATTTCCCTATTGATGGGTCAGCTTTGAAAAATATTTGTTTTAATAACAAGGAGGATTTAATTAATAGGATTGAACTTTTTTCTAATTATTCTAACAAAATATTTTTTGAGATAAATAGTTTAGAAAATTATGTGTTTAATAAAGAATTTATAAAATGATAGTAATTGTGGACTATGAATTAGGGAACCCAAAATCAATAAAAAATATGTTAAAAAAAATTGGTTATGATTCTATTATATCTCAGTCTGTAGAAGATATTAAAAATGCAAATTTTCTTATACTTCCAGGTGTAGGTAACTTTAAAAAAGGAATGAATAACTTGAAAAAGTTAAACATTATAAATTCGCTCAATCACCAAGTTTTAGTTAATAAAATCCCTGTTCTAGGAATATGTTTAGGTATGCAACTTATGACTAACTTCAGCGAAGAAGGTGGTGTTGAGGGACTAGGTTGGGTTGATGCAGAAGTTCGTAAGTTTTCTTTTAAAACAAATAGGTTGAAGATTCCTCATATGTGTTGGAATCAAGTTAAACTTAAGAAATCATTCGAATTTAATTTCCCAGAATTTCCTCCCCGATTTTACTTTGTTCATTCGTTTTTTGTTAGTTGTAATGTGAATGAAGATATAATGTCAACCTCATATTATGGTATTGAATTCGTTTCATCCTTTTTAAAAGATAATATTATTGGTGTTCAATTTCATCCAGAGAAAAGCCATAAATTTGGAATTGAGATATTTAAAATGTTTTTAAATAGTGCAAAGAGCTAGAGTGATACCAGTTTTGTCATTTATCAACGATAAGTTGGTAAATACAATTAGATTTAAAAAACCTAGATATATTGGAGATCCCATCAATACAATTAAAATTTTAAACGAAAAACTAGTTGATGAAATAGTTCTCTTAGATATTCGTGCATCACTGAATAATACTAATCCCAATTATCAATTAATTGAAGATATGGCAAGTGAATGCTTTATGCCACTTTCTTATGGAGGTGGGATTAGTAATTTTGATCAAGCTAAAATGATTTTTTCCCTCGGTGTTGAAAAAGTCATTTTAAATTCTTCATGCTACTCTAAATTTGAGTTAATTGAAGAAATAGCTAGTGTTTATGGTTCACAAAGTGTCGTTGTTTCAATGGATTATAAGACAAACTTTTGGGGTGAAATAATATTTACCTCGCATAGTTCAAAAAATCAACATAAGATAGATTTTCAATCTCATGTTAGTAATTTAGAAAAATATGGAATGGGAGAATTGTTTTTAACTTCAATTGACAATGAAGGATCTTTCAAAGGGTTAGATAAAACATTCTCAAAATATATTAAATCTGTTAATGTTCCTGTGATAATCAATGGAGGTCTATCATGCATAGAGGATATGGCTGAAGCATTTCAAAATTCTTTTAATGCAGTAGCTGGAACTAGTTTTTTTGTTTATCGTAAAAATAATGTTAATTCAATTTTAATAAGTTATCCTAACACAGATATTATAAAGAATTTAAAAATAAATGAAAGAGTGTAGTAGATGTGTTATAAATTCTATCGATGATAAAGATTTGATAATTGATGATAAAGGAATCTGTAACTATTGTAATTATTATGAAAGAGAAGTTAATAATTTAGGTTCTTTAAAACATAGGACTTTATTATTGAATAACAAGATTGAGGAAGTTAAAAGTCGAGGAAGAAATAAAAAGTATGATTGTATTGTTGGGTTAAGTGGTGGTTTAGATTCCTCATTTATGGTATACTGGCTTTGTGAAAATGGATTAAGACCACTAGTTGTACACTTAGATAATGGTTGGAATTCTTCATTAGCTGTTCAGAATATTGAAAATATTTGTCAAAAATTAGATTTAGATTTACATACTCACGTAATCGATTGGAATGAATTTAGAGAACTTCAAATAGCTTATTTAAAAGCATCAGTTGTTGATATTGAAGTGCTTACAGATCACGCAATTAAGGCGATTATTTACCAAATGGCTCAAAAATATAAAATTAAGTACTCTTTTAGTGGGTTTAATTTTGCTACTGAGGCGATTATGATTAAAGAGTGGACTTATAAAAAAGGTGATTTCTCAAATATTAAAGATATTGCGAAGACTTATGGATCAATCACTAAATTTAAGACCTATCCTCATTTAAAGTTTTGGAAAAATCTGTATTATACTCTGTTTTTAAAATTAGAGGTAATTCATCTGCTAAATTATATTGATTACAATAAAAGAAAATCAAAATCAATTATTGAAGAAAAGTTAGATTGGGTTGATTATGAAGGAAAACATTATGAATCAATATTTACTAAATTTTACCAAGCTTATATATTAAATGAAAAATTTAATATTGACAAGAGAAAAGTTCATTTATCTAATTTAATTTGTTCTCAACAAATTACAAAAAAAGAAGCTTTATTAGAATTGAAAAAACCATTATACTCATCCCCAACAGTTTTACAAAATGAAATTGATTTTGTACTTAAAAAATTATCTATTGAAAAAAAAGAATTTAGATCAATTATGAAAGCCGAAATAAAAAGTCATTTAGATTTTAAATCAGATGACAGATTTTGGAATATATATTATAAATTTGTTAAAATTTTAAAAGTCTTAATCTTTAAAAATAAAAGATGATAATTAGATTTTTTTTCTGTTCAATTGTTCTACTTTTTTGTATTACATCTTTAACTTATGCCACGGTATTTAGATCTAATGGTACGGGTGGGGGAGACTGGACACTTTCATCAAGTTGGGAAAATATTGATGGTGATGGTGAACTTGTTCCTGATGAAAACGATGTGGTGACTATTTTAGCTGATGATACAATAATAATTTCTACACTTTCTACCAGAAACTGGGAAAGGTTTGAAAATTTGACTATTAATCTTGATGGGACAATTCAAATTAATTCTGGTTGTAAGTTAAGAGGATGGGGCTCAGGCACAACAGCTTCTCTCGTTAATAATGGTTCTATAATAGGGTCAGGTGAAATCGTTTCTGACGTAACAACAACAATTTCAGGAACAGGCAGTTATTCATCTTCAACTAATTTTTGGGCTTACGGTACAATGAATTTAAAATCAATGACAGCTGATATTGGTGGTATATTTAAAATTGAGGGTATTTTAAATATCAAATCTAGTTCTGATATTGAATTTACAGGAACAGTTTACTGTACAAATTCCAGTAAGGAACTCAATAATCAGGGAACTATTAGAGTTTCAACTCCTAATTTTTTGGCTTCCGGTGGACCATCTACTAATGTGCTTGATTGCAATTACTCTACTTCAAAAATTATTTTTAATCAAAGTGGATCGTTAATTTTACCAAAAAATAATCAATTTAATGATCTCACAAATACAGCAGCATTAACATCAAGTTCTAATTTTAGTATCAAAGGAGAATGGGATAACAGCAGTAGTTTTTCATCACTAAGTTCTGGAAATGAAATTACATTTAATGGTTCTTCAAACCAAGAAATCAAGGGAGGTGGTACTTTTACACTTCAAAAATTAACCTTTTCTAATGATGATCCTACAAAAACTTTAACCCTTTCTTCTAGCGATATTACGATTCATCAAGCTTTAGAATCTACCAATGGTATAATTAAACAAGAGGGTGCAAATATTATACTCGAGTCAAGTACATTGAACGATGAAACTGGAATTGTAAAAGTGAAAACTTCTTCAGATTATAATTACCAAAGTGGAGATTTTACTGCTAAAAGATATTTTCAACCCTCTCAAAATTCATGGAGAATGATTTCTTCTCCCATAATAGGCGCAACACTAAATGATGTAAATTCGGAATTTATGTTTTGTGGTATTTTGCCTGTAACTACGGGTAATTATCATGCCAATTCATGTGGAGGTTGGCATAGCGTTATTACTTATGATAATACAGGACCTTCATGGAACAATATTACTTCAATAGGCCAATCAATTTCACAAGGAGTTGGTACTTTAATATATCATGGGCAAGAAACACCTGAAGGTCCAATTCCACCTGTTGATATAAATATTACTGGTGAACCAAATTTTGCTAATACATCAGTTCCAATTTCTGATGTTGGCGATGCATTTAATTTGGTTTCTAATCCATATCCAACAACAATTGATTGGTCAGCGTTTTCAGCTGCTAATTCAATAAATTCTTTAGCTTATTATATTTATGACGAGGCTGCTGGTAATTTTGAGCTTAAATCTGGAGATATATCTTCACATCAAAGCTTTTTTGTTAAGGCTACTGCTGCTGGAAATTTAAATTTTAATGTTAACACTACAATAAATGATTATAATCAAGCATTTCAAAGGTCAACTAACGGGATTAATGATCCACTAAAATTATCTGTATTTTCTGAGGTTAATAATTATTATGATTATGCATATTTATATACAGGTCCAAACTTTTCTAACGGTTATGATTTACAAAGTGAACTTGAAGAACTTTTTCCAACCGAGACAACATTTGATTATGCACCTAGTTTGTATTTTGTTGTTGATGATAGTAGTCAAATTAATTTAAATCATATTAACAATAGTCAAAGCACTGAACTTTTTATTGATACAAGAATTGGTAAGTATGCTCATGGATTGTATACGCTCAATTTCTCAGATATCCAGAAATTTATGCCCGGTTCATGCTTAATTTTAGAAGATTTGTATAATGGTGTTGTCACTGACCTTCGTTTGGATAGTATGTACACTTTTAATTCCGACTCATTAGCACCATATCCAAGGTTTAAAATGAATATTCTTCTAGATTATGATATAAATGTTACTAATCTAAGTTGTTTTGAAAATAGTAGTGGTTTTATTGATTTGTCAGGGAATTCTATTGAAGGATATTATTTTAGTTTATATGATTTTAGCGGAAATTACATTGATTCTATTGAAGCTATTAGCAATACGATAAGATTCGATAATTTAAATTCAGGATTTTATACTTTAACTACAAACCATCAAGGTTCATGTTCTTTGAGCTCACAACAAATAATAATTAATCAACCAGATAATTTAATTGCAAATTTTATTTCAAACCGAGATACTATATATCTAGATTCTAATGGCAACTCAGAAATTAGATTTGAAAACCTTTCATTAGGTTCATCTTTCTACAATTGGGATTTCGGTGACGGTAATTTTTCAACACAAACTAATCCAGTGCATAATTACTCTTCAGAGGGTGATTATACAGTTGTTTTATATGCTGATAATGATAGCCTAGGATTATGTACAGACATCTTTGAAAAAAATGTAACTGTATTAGACCAATCAACAAATACTAATTCTTGCCTGATAAATCCGATAAATATAAGTATAGATTCTACAGGGTTTATAAATTGTGCGACTTTGGTTAATGCAAATGTAAGTGGAGGTACTGGCATATATGCTTATGAATGGGAAAATGGTCAAACTTCTCAAGAGGCTAATTATCAAAATGGTGGTTTTCATCAAATTATAGTTACTGATAATTCTGGTTGTAGGGATACTGCTTCTGTATTCTTTAATTCTGTACAATTACCGGAAATTTCTATTTTAACTCAAAATATTTCTTGTTTTGGGATGAGTGATGGACAAATTTCACTTTCAGCAAATGGATTAGCAACACCTTATTCATATCTATGGGAAAATGGCACAAATAACCCAAATATTGATAGCTTAGATGTTGGAGATTATTCAGTAACAGTATTTGATACCAATAATTGCGAAATTTCTGAAATTATTACTATAATTTCACCTGACGAAATTGAGATTGATTTTAATGTTTATAATTCTGAATGTCCAGGTCAAAACAATGGTAGAATTGAAGGCTCAATAAGTGGTGGAATCGCCCCTTTTAGTTTTAGCTGGAGTAATAATCAATCTACCCAAAATATTTATAATCTTCAACCAGGGGACTACTTTTTAGAAGTTCAAGACGCAAATGGTTGTATGATAGATAGTTCATTTACAATAATAAACGAATATCAAAGTCCTATTACGGGAAATATTGGTGGACCTAGCCATGTGCAAATTCAAAGTATTGAACAATATTTTGTGACTGAAGATTTAAATTCCACATATTACTGGAATGCTTTAAATGGTAATATTATTTCTGGTCAAGGGACTAATTCGGTTTTTGTTGAATGGTCTAATGTAGGTAATGGTAATTTAACAGTTTTAGAAAGCAATTCATACGGCTGCAATGGTGATACTATTGAATTAGCTGTATTAATAGAAAATATTTTATCCTTTAAATTATTTCGAAATCAATCTACAATAAATATTTATCCTAATCCTACTAAAAATTTAATATCAATCGATTTAAACGAGGACATAGATTATTTTGTGGAACTGCTTGATTTATATGGAAGGATATTAGAATCAGGATTTAAATCTGAGGTTTCACTTTTGAGTTTTCCTAAAGGTGTATATTTTTTAAGGTTTTATTTCAACAATAAAATAGAAAATATAAAAATAATCAAGCAATAATTAAATTAATTACTAACGATTGCTTTTCACTTTTCAATAAAATAAAATTTATGAATTATTTGTATTATTTTTAAATAATAGCTGCAAACAAATATTAAAATTAGAAATAAATAGTTTTTACAATACAAAAGCTACTGTTTTACTTAACTTATGATTACATAAATTATTTATGTTTAAAATATTAATATTATCATACAGGTTTAATCAATCAGAACATATCGGTGCCAAGAGGTGGTTTAATTTATCTAAATATCTGTCTAAATATGCTGAAGTAGATATAATAACATCATCAAATGTTTCAAAGCCATCTTGGGTTAATAATTTATTTTATTTGAAAAGTAACTATCCAGAAATATTAAATAAAATTCCAGAAAATTTATATGAAAAGTTTTTGTACAAAATATTTCTTCTTAAGCAACTCATATTTTTTAGGGGTTCACCTTATGACAAGGGAAAAAATAACTTAAAGTCACTGCAAAATTTAATTTTTTCAATATGCAAAAAAAAATCTTATAATGTTATTATTTCATCTGGTGCACCATTTTCGTGGTTGTTAGTTGCTCCTTTTTTAAAAAAAAATAATTTTATATTTAATTCTACTAAAATTGTTTCAGATATTAGAGATCCTTGGACTTGGAGTTCAAATTATGGAATGGATATAATATCTGAAAAGAGGAAGATTTATGAAATAGAAAAAGAAAGATATGTTGTAGAAAACAGTGATTTAGTATTTATTCCTCAAATTTCTATGTTTACTCATCTAAATAATTCTTATAAAACCAATAATTTTGTTCATTTACCACATGGTTATGATGAGTCCAAAATTAATAGTGTAATTAAAAACAATACTAAAATAAAATCTCAAAAAATTAAATTTATTTATGGCGGGAATTGGTATGAAGGGAACAATAAAATTATAGCTAATTTAATAAAACGTTTTAAAGAAAATAATCTATCAATAGATATTGAGATATATACAACTTTTCAAAATAAAAATATACCTAAATCTTATTCTGAAAATCAAATTGACCTAGCCTTCAAAAATTTCATAAGTGAAGAATCTCTTTTTCATAAAATTTTCAATTCAAATTTTTATTTATTGATTATGCCTCCACTATTTTCAAGTTTCCTAAGTGCTAAGTTTTTTGAAATTTGTAGTTTAAGAATTCCAATTATTTATATTGGAGAAAAAGGTGCAATTTCAGATTTTATTAAAAAACATAATATTGGTTTCCATTTATCTTTAGAAAATTTTAATGACAATTTTTTAGTACATGAATATTCTACAATTAATAATGAAGTTTTAAACCAATATTCCTTTGAGAATTTATCAACATTTATACTAGAAAAATTACATAGTAATTAATAAGAAACAATTGATTAGTTTAATAATACCCAGTTATAATAAAGAAAGTTATATACTAGAAACTTTAGAAAGTATAAATAATCAAAGTTTCAATGATTGGGAATGTATTATTGTTGATGATTTCTCTGACGACAACTCAATTGAAATAATTAATTCATTTATAAAAGATAAAAGTAAATTTAAATTAATTCCAAAGAATATTAATACTGGAGCTTCATCATGTAGAAATATTGGTTTAGCTCAAGCAAAAGGTAAATTTGTTATTTTTTTAGACGCCGATGATATTATCACTAAACAATGTCTTAAGCTTAGGTATGATTTTATGAACAAGAAAACTGAACTAGGATTTTCAGTTTTTCCAATGGGAACATTTTTTAATCATATTGGAGATAACAGTTATGTTTGGAATGATTTTAACGGAAATCATTTATGTAGATTTTTATCACATGAATTGCCGTGGGCAATTTGTTCCGTAATTTGGAAAAAAGATACTCTTAATCAATTATGTGGTTTTGATGAATCATATTTTAGATTACAAGATGTTGAACTACATTCAAGAGCACTATTATTAAGAGATATATGTTACAAGACAGTCAGTAATTTAAAACCAGACTGTTACTATAGAATTAGTAATGAAAGAATTAATGATGTTGTATCGTTTATAAATAATGATTTTAAAGCGAAACTTTTTTTTATAGAAAATTTTTCATTTAAATTAAAAAATGAAAGCTTTTTAAAAAGTTATTTGTGCGGAACATTTTTTGAGTGTTATACTACTCTCTTTTATTTTTTTGAAAAATCAAAGATTAATAATGATGAATTTAGTATAATATTGAGCTCGATTAAATATTTTCAAAAAAAAGCTATTCAAAGCATGTTTTCTAATCAAATTTTAAACTTTTATATTTTTTTAAGATCACGAAAAATTTATTTTAAAGGGATGCATTATTGCTTTAAAAAAATGTTTTTAGCTTTTAGACAGTTATAGAGATATGAGAGTAGCATTAATTACAGATGGAATTATGCCTTTTGTAACTGGAGGAATGCAGAAACACTCTAGTTATTTAGCTAAATATTTGACCCTTAATAATTGTGAAGTTACTTTATTTCATAGTGTAAATACCTCCTTTGTACCTACTGATTTAGAGGTTAATAAATCTATATTCAACGGTGCTAATAAATTAAAAAAAATAGAAACATTTATATTCCCAAAAAGCTTTTGGTTCCCTGGACATTATTTTTATAATTCTTACAAATATTCAAAGATGGTATACAAATCGTTAATTAATAATATTGATGATTATGACTTTATTTACATAAAAGGGTTAGCAGGGTGGAAATTATTAAATGAGAGAAAAAATATTAAATCAATTACAAAATTTGGAATTAATTTCCATGGAATGAATATGTTTCTCCCTGTTAAAGCTTTGAAACTCAAATTAGCGAGTATTTTTTTTAAAATTATAGTAAAAAAAATCATGTTTCAATCAGATTTTGTTTTTTCATACGGGTCGAAAGTTACAGAAACAATTTTAAAAATTGGTTTGCCAAAAGCTAAGATTATCGAGATACCAACTGGAATAGAGGAACATCACATCAAACAAGAAAAAGAAATTAATGTGAACAATGTTCTTAGATTTGTTTTTATAGGAAGAAATGATCCAGTAAAGGCTTTAAATGAAGTTTTTACGGCAATTAAAACAATAAATCGTAATAAGTTTCATTTTGATTTTGTTGGCCCGATTGACAATAAACTACAACAAGAAAATATATTATATCATGGTTTAATATCGAATAATAAAAAGATTATAGAAATTCTAGACGATTCTGATGTTTTAGTAATCCCTTCATATTCTGAAGGCATGCCTAATGTGATTTTAGAAGCAATGGCAAGAGGATTAATAATTATTGCTACTGATGTTGGTGCAGTTAATCTTATGGTTTCTCACCAAAATGGTATATTAATTAATCTACCAGATCCTTCTTTAATTAAAAAAGCAATAGAAAAAATACTACTTACTGAAAAAACAAAATTAAAGCAAATGAAAATTAATTCAATCAATAAAGTTAAAAGTGATTTTACATGGAACAAAATAGCTCTAATTACAATTAGTAGTCTAACTAATACAATTGATAAAAGTGTTAAAGAAATTTAATATTTAGTTATTATTGTATTGAATTCAATATTTTGAAAAGAGAAAACAATTACATAAAGAGCTTTTATAATAATTTCAGTTCTAATTTAAATAGTTCTGGTTATAATTTCAGACATTATCATATTTCAAAATGGCTTGATAACTTAGTAGAAATAAATGATGATGATAATGCATTAGAGATTGGTTGTGGACCAGGTTATAGTACTTATAACCTTACCAAAAAGATCAGTAAAGGAAGAATATTAGGAATAGATATTAGTGAAGAAAATATTGCAATTGCAAAAAAAATTCATGAAAAAACTAGTAATGTAGAGTTCAATGTTTCTGATATGTCAGATTTCATTACTGATATAAAATTTGATATCGTGATATTACCTGATGTATTAGAGCACATTCCATTTGATCAACATCATGATTTATTTAAGACAATTAGATCATGTCTTAAAGATAGTGGATCTGTTATTATAAATATTCCTGATCCTGATTACTTAGAATTTGAACATGTTACAAATAAAGAAAATCTTCAAGTAATAGATCAACCTATTCATACATATATTTTGTCCGAAAAACTTAAAGATACTGGTTTGAAAATTACTCACCTGCAGTGTTATTCAATTGATACAGTATGTTTTAACTACCAGATATTAAAATTACAACCTAATGATTTAAAACTTTCTAGTAAGCTTGTTCCATGGGATATGTCCTTAAAAAGTAGATTAAGAAGAAGGATAAACACAATAAGAGGAATTAAATCTTTTGATTGAAATACGATCGGTAATTACATAATGGTTAAAGTGAATTATATTTTATTAATTATAGTAATTATAATTTCCTTTCTTTTTTATAAGATTAAGATTAGACCTCTTTACTTAGAGTATTCGGTAACTAGTTCAAATAATTATAAGGTTAAATCTGAAAGATTAAGAAAAATGGCTAATAAAAATAGTCTAGTTTTTTTAATTGGAGATTCAATTCTTGAATCAATTAATATAGATAATGACAATTTCACTAATCTTTCAATTGGTGGAGAAACAACTAATTCTTTATACAATAGATTAGAAAACTATGTTTTTCCTGAAAGCTCTGTTATATGTTGTATGGTGGGTATAAATGATTTACTTTTTAATAACTCAACTAAAACGATACAAAAAAGATATGAGAACTTGATAACTACTTTTATTTCAAAGAAAGTTTCTAAAATATTTTTCTTGAGCATACTTCCAATTTCTGCCAATGGGTTTTTTGTAAACTCAACTATAATTAATTCTAAAGTCAACGAATTAAATAAATATATTAGTGAATATTTACAATATGAAGATTATAAAAAAAATATCAAAATTCATTTTATTGATTGTCACAAACTGTTTTTAAATTCAAATAAGAAGCTTAATGAAAAATTGACTTATGATGGAGTACATCTAAATAATAATGGAAAAGCTATTTTAAGAAATATCATATATAATGTCTCCTTCAATAAAAAATAAAATCTATTTTCCTGGTTTAAATGGTTTAAGATTTATCGCAGCATTTGCAGTTGTTATAACACATTTAGAACTTATGAAAAATAGACTAGGGATTGAAAATTATTGGAAACACCCTTTTGTTCATGAGTTAGGAGGCCTTGGAGTTTCTTTTTTCTTTGTTTTGAGTGGTTTCTTGATTACTTATCTATTACTTGTAGAATCTAAATCTCAGGGTTATTTTCAGTAAAAAATTTTTATATAAGAAGAATTTATAGAATTTGGCCATTATATTTTTTGATTTTTATTATTGGATTTTTTATAATTCCAAATATCCCTTTTTTTAAAATCTCCTTCTTTAGTTCATCATTCCAAAATAATTATTGGGAAAATTTTATACTATATTTCTTAATGTTTCCCAATCTTGCTTTCTCAATATATAGTCCAGTCCCATTAATTGGTCAAGCTTGGTCAATTGGTGTTGAAGAGCAATTTTATTTATTTTGGCCTTTATTTATAAGAAAGCTTAAAAAAGTTAGTGTTAAATTTTTAATTATTACCCTTTTAGTAATCATATTGGTTAAGTCTTTTGCTTTGATAGTTTATTATTTTTATGAAACTAAACTTTTTGAAGTAATTAAAAATTTTCTAGCTATGGCAAAATTTGAAAATATGGTTATTGGAGCTTTCGGAGCTTTATTTATTATAAACAAAAAGAATAGAATTTTAAATTTCATCTACAAGCCATTAATTTTGTTGTTGGCAATTTTAGGAATAGCTTGTTTAACATTTATAAATAATTCGATTTTGAGAGATGGAATGCATATAGTGAATGCAATATTTTTTTTAATTATAATTCTTAATGTTTCATCTAATAAAAGTTCATTTATAAAATTTGAAAATAAGGGATTTAATTTTTTAGGTAAAATTTCTTATGGTATTTATATGTACCATTTCATTATTGTTTATATAGTTTTAAAACTACTTTCTACTTACGGGTTTCTTGAAAACATTACTATTTTAATGAATGTGTTTATCTATTTTTTAACAACAATACTTACACTAATAATTTCTTATTTATCATACGAGTTTTTCGAAAAATATTTTCTGTCATTAAAATCAAAACATAGCTATTTTAGCACTTAAATCATTAATTTTTTATTGGAAAGATATTATGAATAATATTTATTAAGATAATATAGCCACCAATAAATCCAGTTGCAAAATAAAATATTGATGTAAGCTCGACAAGAAAAGAAAAAATCAGAATAAGTGAAATAGAAAATAAAAAACAAAGATTTGAAAGATAATTTGACTTATAACCTTTTTTTATTGAAAATAAAATTGGATATAAAAATATAGATAAACAAATTATTGCAAAAATAATTATTGATCCTAATTTGTAAATTTTATAAATTATCGAACTATTACGAAATGAGGGACCTGGCCAGTCCATTGTTGGGTTTAAAAACAAAAAGTTTTTCACCCTTTTTATGTGCGACATAACATAATAATCTAAAAAATGATTTTTTTTGTACTCCGAAATATAATATCTTGATTTCTTAACAATTAGCTCATCATAATTATATCTTTCACTATGAGTAAGTTTTTTGTCATATGACTTTATTAATAACTTTTTAAGATTTATAATTGAATCTAGGTTGAAATTTTTAGAATAGATGTGTTGATTAAAAACAGGTTTGCTTTCTGAATCACCGTCTAAAAACCAGTTCATTTCAGTACCTTCAATATACCAAACTGAACTTCCTCCCCATGAACTTATCAGTTTTCTAATTTCGTGTACAGAATACTTTGCTACACAACTTTGGCCACATCCCTCGATATATTTGAAATTTTGTCCTGGAACATATCCATCTTGAAGAGGGATTATATTACCAGTATTCTTGAAATTTCTATAAATCCAAAGGGATTCAAAAACTAAAAATGGACTTATTATTATAAATAGTTTAGTTATTTTATCCTTTAACTTAATATGTTTTCTGGTAGTAGTCCATATTAATAGAAAAAATAAATATGGTAAAGTAAAAGGTCTTAGCAAAAATAACCACAACAAAAATATGCTGGCAATTAGTAAATATATCTTTTTATTATCATCGTAATATTTATCTATGTAAAACAATACAAATATGAACGATGAAGCAGACATACTTGTAGTAGTTGTTAAAATCTCTTCTTTTATGAAAAATGGAAATACTGTAAAAATAATGATTGTTAAATGAAAAATATATTTTCTTTTTGAAGTTCTTAAAGCTAATAGCCCCAAAATATATACACTTATTGAAGATATTATTATCTGAAATAAAATTAAAAATTGAAGTGCATAAAATTCATCGAATAAAAATCTAAAAATTAAATAAGGAAACGTCATCCCAGGCAACCTTCCAGAGTAAGGAACACTATCTTCAAGCAGTGCATATTTACCAAATTTTATAAGTTGATTAACAGGCTCTAAAAGTTGTTCATAGTCATTACTTATAATTGCAAAGCCTACTATATTATAGCCAATTAATTTAGCATGATGAAGAAAGAATAGTTGGATTATCAGCTTAGTGATAATAATTATTCCAATCCAGATTTTATAATTATCTATATGAAGGTATTTATTTTTTATAAATCTTATTTTTTAATAAAAACTTTAAATATGCTGAAGTTGTCTTTAATATCTTCAATTTGGATTTTCCTATTCTATTTTTAGACTTTAAAACCATTGGAATTTCAATAATATTTGCATTTAACTTTATTGATCTTAAAAGAATATCTAATTTGCATATAAACCCATTTTGTGAACTTATGTTTCCATATTTTGACTTTATTTTTTTTATGAGTGATATATCATATACTCTGTAGAATGAACTTAATGTTTGTACTTTAATATCAAAAACAAACCTAAATATAAGATTTGCTGATGAGGAGATTACTTTCCTAAAAAGAGATGTTTTATCAAAACCACCACCTTGAACATAAATTGATGCTAGAACCAAATTATATCCTAACATGTTTATTTTTAGCATTTTATCCAATATGCTTAGGTCTGAAGTCGAGTCGGCTTCTAGGGTTACTATTTTATCATTGTCGTTTTTAGAATTTTTTATAATCCAGTCGAAACCCCTGTTAAAAGCGTAACCTGGACCATGGTTTTTCTTATTTTCTAAAATTTTAATATTATCATTATCAAATTTAGATTTTATTAACTCAACACTTTTGTCAGTTGATCCATCATCCGAAAAAACAATAAAGGAATCTAGATTTTTTAATACTGAACTGAGATTTTTTTGAAGGTTATCTATGTTTAATTCTTCATTATAAAGGGGAATTAAAAAATAAATCATAGTAAGTTTTGGATTCTCTTTTGCCAGTTAATAGTTGATTTTAATCCTTCTTCTAAGGAATAAGATGGATTGAAGCCAAGTTGAGACTTGATTTTGTTTATGCATGGTACTCTCCTTTTTACATCTTCATAATTTCCAAATGTTTTATATGGGATAAATTTAAGTTTTGGATTTTGAGTTGGATTTACTAGTTTCCAGATTAACTTTGCTAATTCAATTATTTGAATTTCTTGATTTGGATTCCCAGCGATATTAAATATTTCATTTTCAGCTTTTTTATCAATACAGCATCTTTTTAAACCATCAATTGTATCTTTAATGTAGGTGAAGGTTCTTGTTTGTTTCCCATCCCCGTGAATTTCAATAGTTTCGCCTTTAATTGCCTTTTCTATGAATACTGATTGTGGTCCTCCCCACCAGGATAGGTTTTGGTTTTCTCCGAATGAACCAAAAAATCTTACAATTGTAAATTTTAAATTATTGGCCTCACTGTTTGCAATTATTGTATGTTCAGAATAGATTTTTGATGCTGCATATGCCCATCTTTTTATTTTTGTAGGTCCAAGAACTAAGTCGTGGTTTTCGCTAAAAGGTATTTCAGGATTTTTACCATATACATCAGACGTAGATGCAAACACAAGTTTAATTTTTTCTAAAAGACATTTTTCAATAACTTTTTTTGTCATTAAATTATTATCTTCTAAAGTTCTTAGTGAATTTTCATATCTAGGTATTTTCTGTGATGCTAAATGTACTAAAATATCACCCTTTAAATTGGTTAATAGTTCTTCTTTAACTAAATCTCCTTTTATAAAAGTGAAATTTTGGTTGGATTTAATATCATTTATATTAAGTAAATTACCATACTCAAGATTATCTATTCCAATCACTTGATGACCATCATTTAGTAAGCTTTTAGAAAGATTTGATCCAATAAATCCTGCCACCCCAACAATTATAAATTTCATTTAAATAATTTTATATTTCAAATGTAATTAATTATTATTCACACAATTTAGTGTTGCTATTTATTGTTTCTTTTTGAAATTTGATTTTATATTTACATAATGAAATGATTTTAAAATTTAAATCCAAAATTGACAAATTTCAAACTATTAAATAAGAGTTTTTCTCAATTCAAAGTTATACTCTTTGTTAGTCTGTTTTCTTATTCTTACGTTGTTTTTGATAATAGTCCTTTTGAGTTTTATGCTCATTATTTTTTTTATTTAATTCTTATTCCAATATTCCTCTTTAGACACGGAATACCAAAGTTTATGTTGTATGTATTCTCAATTCCATTAATAGTTGGATTGATACATATTATTTTAAATAACAATAATATTTTCACTTTCATAAAAATTATAGGGGGTCTTTCTGTAACTATTTTATTTTTTTACTATATTATTAGAGAGCTTGAATTTTCAGTATCCTTAATTTTCAGCTGGTACATACAGTTTTGTTTTATTCTTTCTTTAATTGGTTTAATCCAAGTTTTGTCCTATAATTTGGGATTTAAGATTGGATATGATTATAGATGGATTTTGAATAAATGGGGTGTAATTGAAGGTGGACTAGCTGGAATAAGAGTTAATTCAATATTATCGGAGCCAACATATTTAGCAACAGTTATTTCTCCAGCTATGTATGTTGCTCTAAGAAATATAATAACAAATGAAAACTTGTTTATTAATAGATTCAAATCTATTATAATTATAATAATTTCTATTTTAACTACTTCAACAATTGGTTATTTAGGTTTGATTTTATCTTTGTTATTATGTACAGAAACAGTCCGCTTAAGGTATATTGTTTTTGGGGTTTTAATTTCAGTTTTTGCTTTCTCTTTAGCTTATAATTATGTTGATGATTTTAGCCAAAGGGTAAATGCAGCAAAAGGATTATGGATAGACAGTGATTTTAAAATTAGTAATACTAACAATTCCAGTTTTGTACTTTATAATAATCTTCACATAGCTCAGGAAAATTTAAAGAACTATCCCTTTTTTGGTACTGGTCTTGGTTCTCATGAAATTGCATTTAAAAAGTTTTCTCTTACTAAATCTTTAATTCAATATGATTTTGAATTTAATATAAAAGATGGTAATTCTCTTTTTGTAAGATTATGTAGTGAAACTGGATTGGTTGGATTAATATTTATTTTAGTTTTATTAATTAAGGGATTTATATACAAGGTTGATAAAAGTAATTTTAAAATGGTTGAGCATAAAGTTATAAGCCAATCAATTTTTGTTTTAATTCTATTAGTGTTAATTCGACAAGGTAATTATATGCTTAACGGGCTACCACTTTTATTTTTATTGTACTACTTCAATAGTATTCATTACAAAGAAAAATTAAACCATATTGAATAAATTAAAAAAAGTTTTATTTCTATACACTGAGTTATCAGACTATTTTCTTAATTGTCTAATCAAAGCATCTAAATTTGGATTTGAAATTCATATTGTAATTTACCCCTTAAATGAAGAAGCTCCTTTCAATTTTAAAAAAAATGAAAGCATTTATTTTTATAACAGAAAAGAATTTAAACATGTTAAAGATTTTAAATTATTAATAAATCAAATAGAACCTAAAACAATATTTGTTAGTGGGTGGATTGATAAACAGTATTTGAAGGCTATTAAAAAAAGTACTTCATGTTCAAAAAAAGTTCTAATGATAGACACTCAGTGGAGTGGATTATTTAAACAAAAAATTTGGGCTGTTTTTTTTAATAGATTTCTAAAAAAATATTTTAACTCTATTTGGATCCCAGGAAAACCTCAAGAATTATATGCCCAAAAATTGGGATTTAATTTACAAGATATTTTTATTGGTCTATACACCTGTAATGAAGAAGTTTTTAATCAAAAGAGTTTTAAAATTGATACAAATAAAAGAACAAAAAGATTGTTATATGTTGGTAGATATTCTCATGATAAAGGTGTATCCGAACTATGGGATAACTTTATAAAGCTAAATTCTAATTTAGATACAAAGTTGGAGTTGTGGTGCCTAGGAACAGGCAAACTATGGGATAATAGAATTTTAAACGATTATATAAGACATTTTGGATTTGTTCAACCTCATTTGATACCTTATATTGCCTCAAAATGTGACTTTTATGTTATGCCCAGTAAATATGAACCCTGGGGTGTGAGTTTACATGAAATGATCTCATTAGGTAAGCCAGTTTTAGTGTCTGAAGACGTTGGATCTAGCTACTGTTTTGCTAAAGACAATATTAATGGATTTGTTTTTTCACACAATAAGAAGGATGATTTTGTTAATAAAATGAGAAATGTGATGAAATTAACAGAAATTGAAATTCGTAACATGGGTAAAGAAAGTGTAAATTTATCTCAACTTTTTTCAACTACTAAATGGATTGAGAATTTAAATAAAATATATGATTAAAATTTTAGTAACTGGGGGTGCTGGCAATGTCGGAGGCGCACTAGTAAGAAAACTTGTTGAAAATCAAAATTATTTTGTTGTAATAGCTGATGATTTATCTACTGGTTCAATGTCTAAACTTCCTTCAAATGAATACAAAAATTGGAGTTTTGTTAATTGTGATGTCAACAATTATAAAGAAATTTCGGAAATCATGCTTGTTAATCATTTTGATTATGT
>MDTG01018394.1_pt1 | contig 30422 bp, 24 predicted proteins | sample 811421 | NCBI WGS metagenome assembly MDTG01 (sample SAMN05326645, study PRJNA326480) | marine metagenome | isolation source: seawater | place: Pacific Ocean: South East | collected 2011 | reverse complement strand
TCTGGTCAGATCATGCTGATACCCAAGATGCGGCGCTTATTCTAAACGGTCAGGCGAATTTACTGGAGGATGTGCGCGCGGTAGAAGATTTAGCGCGGGTCCGTACCCTTTTTGATAAGCTGGAGATGCGCGGCCATACCAGTCACTTGATGGACTCTGTTTCCCATGCAGATGGGTTACAAATTTTTATTGGTTCAGAAAATCAGCTTTTTTCAGAAACGGGATGCTCGATGGTTCTTGCTCCCTACCATAATAGCGAAAGAAAGATAATTGGCGCAGTTGGGGTCATAGGCCCGCGTCATATGAATTATGCACGGATAATTCCGATGGTTGATTATACCAGTAAAACGATCGCCAAGGTTTTAGGATAATTTTTGTACGCCGGGCATTCTCGGGATCTTTTTTAGTGCAATAATCTATTAAAAGCCGCTGAAACTTCTTTAGTATTAGGTAACCCGGCTAAAAATTTATCTAGCCAGGTCCGCTCAATCAACCCTTCCTGAGCGGCCATCATCACCAGTGCTGTCAAAACAAAGCCCATGAAAACTAAAAAAACGGCACTGCGCCATCCAGGCAAGATGGGTGGACGCACGCTAGATGTGGCCTCGTTTGCAACTTCTTTTTGGCTGTTTTGTAAAGACAGAACTTCCATTTCTGGCGCTGGCGTTTCGTTGGGTTTGCCACCCTTTTCTAGTGGCAGGGTGTGGTGACAATTTGGGCAATAAAGCTCAGCTGTGCACGAAAGTACAGCTTCATATTTGTCGCTATCCATTACTGCTTTTGTTTTGCAATTCGTGCAGGTGATTTTCCTTTGCCGGACCAGTTTTTCTGGGCCACTTGCCACTGGGGCAAAATAATGTTGGTTGCAATGATGACAGGCTATAGGCCAATTGCTATTTTGCAAGATTACGGCGGGTATGTCGCCTAAAGTCTGACAATGTGGACAGGCAATTTTCACCATCTGATTTGAGCTTAGCGTCAAATTTTCATGCATCATGATATCTCTTCCCTATCATGATTTTTTTTAGGCCCTGGTGCCCCTGAAGTAGAGCGTTTTTTACGTGATGTTGTTTTAGCTGGAAGTTGCTTTGGGGCGAGAGCCTTTTTTGTTTCTGTTTTCGCTACTGGCTTTGCCCTTGTTTCTTGTTTCTTCTGTTTTTCGGCAGCTGTCTTTTTTGTCGTTGGACTTTTTTGTGCTATCTTAGCGCTTAATTTTTTCGATTTACGCACCGCCGTCCTTTTTTTCCTGACTTGTTCTGCTTCTGGATGGTTGGCAAGGGCGATGATCGAAAGCTGTGCTTTTAGGCGTATTTCAATTTCATTATCTATCAGCTGGGCAATTTGAGTGGTAAAGTTCTGCCCTTTTAGTTTTTCTTGCGCGCCAGACTTTTCACCCGTCGCTGTAATTTTAGATGCATTAGTTTCAGCACTATCAGTCTCTAAATGTGCATTAGGTTGGGTTGGTTCCCCTGCTGAAATGACTGCCTGACGAATAGCCAAAAACGGGTTTTCAGATTCTAGACCGGCAGCACCACTACCCTCATTATTAAGGGTTTGTGGCCCTGACATTTCAGCGCCTATTGCTGGCGGCTCTAAAGAAAACAAGGTTTCTGTCTTCTCTGATAAGGGTCGTTTTTGCCCAGCCAAGACAAGCGGGTCTGCGGTTATGGGTGCGCTATTTTCGATTCGCACGGGTTGGGCGCCAATTATCGGCAAAGATTTAGCCTGTTCACGTTTGACACGGTTCTTTTCTGTTTCAGAAATGGAATCGGCCTGATTGAATAAATCTTCAATAGATTCCATCACCAAATTATCATTTTTCGGCTTTTTGGCCATTTATCTACCTTAGAGTTTTCATTTGCCTTAGGGTTATTAATTCAGATTGGTCTGTTTTGCGCCTGGACCCACACGTCAATATCCCTCTTTATAGACCAGAACTAAATTTTGGATAAAGCCTAAAAACAGCTAAATGCAGGTAACATTGCCTAATGAAGTGGGTTTTTAGCGAAAAATGAGTGTTTCTTTACTCATACGTCTTGGCAATTCATCAGATTATACCTACATACCATCCGAATAGCCGATTTAACTTTTCAAACATGGGCATAAAATGACATCAGAAACAGACAATAAAAATATTGGAGAAAAGAATCACGAGGAAATGGAAAAATCGGCTACTTCAGAGGATAGCCAGAAAACTCTTTCCTCAGATTTTACGGAATCTCCAGAAAAGCCTGAGTCTAGCGAAAAACCATCTGACCCCTTGGGTGATGCTGCCGAAAAAGATACGCTTGATCATGACGCTACCATTGAAGACGTTGCTGGGTTAAAAGATCAGCTCTTGCGCTTAATGGCTGATAACGAAAATCTACGCAAACGTAGCGAGCGAGATATATCCGTTGCTAAAAAATATGGCGCTCTTGGTTTAGCGCGTGATCTACTAGGGTCCATTGATAATCTGGAAACCGCTATTTCGCATATGCCTGAAAACAGGGACGATATGGATGAAACGTTAAAAAATATCCTGGTTGGGGTTGAGATGTCTGCCCGCGAACTTGCATCTGTTCTAGAACGGCATCATATCAAAAAGGTAACGCCTGAGCAGGAAAAATTTGATTATAATATCCATCAAGCCATGTTTGAAGTTCCAACAGATGAAGTTGAGCCTGGCATCGTGGTCCAGGTTGTGCAGTCTGGTTACACGTTGCATGATCGGCTACTCCGCCCGGCGATGGTGGGGGTATCCAAAGTAGCTACATCTGGTTTGGCTGAAAAGACAGATACGGATGGTGAATAGAGTTATGTTATGGGGCGCTATTTAGCGCGCCTAAAAGCATCTAGGTAGCGAGCAGGTAAAAATATCGATTAAGGGCTACCTCTTGTATGGAAAAAAACAACACTTATATATGCTTCAGTCAAGAATATTTTCCCGCTGTTAACGCGGGGATTGATAATGGAAAGGGGTCAGCAAAATGGGCAAAGTCATTGGAATTGATTTAGGAACAACAAATTCCTGTGTTGCTGTGATGGACGGTAAAGCAGCGAACGTTATTGAAAATGCAGAGGGTACTCGCACGACACCTTCCATGGTCGCTTTCGCTGACGATGACGAACGGCTAGTCGGGCAATCTGCCAAACGTCAAGCAGTTACCAACCCTGAAAAGACCATCTTTGCGATGAAACGACTGATCGGGCGACGTGCAGATGATTCGGCCATCAAAGAATTCGCTGGTCTTGTCCCCTTCGAGGTAAAGCCTGCGAAAAATGGCGATGCGTGGATAGCGGTCGACGGTGAAGAGTATTCCCCGAGTCAAATGTCTAGCTTCGTTTTGCGCAAACTAAAAGAAGATGTAGAAGCCTATCTTGGCGAATCAGTTGACCAGGCGGTGATTACCGTACCTGCATATTTTAATGATGCCCAGCGCCAGGCCACCAAAGACGCCGGCAAAATTGCCGGTTTGGAAGTATTGCGTATCATCAACGAGCCTACGGCAGCGGCGCTTGCATACGGGCTCGACAAAAATGAATCCGGTACCATTGCCGTTTTTGATTTAGGCGGCGGCACTTTTGATGTTTCTATTTTAGAAATAGGCGATGGTGTTTTTGAGGTGAAATCCACAAACGGAGACACCTTTCTTGGCGGCGAAGATTTTGACCAAGAAATTATTGATTTCCTAGCTGACCAGTTCAAAACTGAACAAGGTATTGATTTGCGCTCAGATAAGATGGCGCTCCAGCGCTTAAAGGAGGCTGCAGAAAAAGCAAAAATTGAGCTTTCTTCTGCAACTCAGACAGAGGTCAATTTGCCTTTTATCACCGCAGATCAGTCTGGGCCAAAACATCTAAATATCAAAATTACCAGAGCAAAACTGGAACAGCTTGTTGAAAGTCTGGTTCATCGTTCGCTCGAGCCATGCAAAAAAGCATTAAAAGATGCAGGGGTATCCGCTAACGAAATTGATGAAGTTATTCTGGTTGGTGGCATGACTAGAATGCCAAAGATTATTGAAACAGTTGGAAAGTTCTTTGGTAAGGAGCCGCATCGTGGTGTGAATCCAGATGAGGTGGTTGCGTCTGGCGCAGCTATTCAGGCAGGTGTGCTGACCGGCGATGTCAAAGATGTCTTGCTTTTGGATGTAACACCCCTATCGCTTGGTATCGAAACGCTTGGCGGTGTCTTCACCCGGCTAATTGATCGTAATACCACTATCCCAACAAAGAAAAGTCAGGTGTTTTCGACTGCAGAAGACAATCAATCCGCGGTAACTATTTCGGTTTATCAAGGTGAGCGTGAAATGGCTACGCATAATAAGCTTCTTGGCCAGTTTAATCTGGAAGGCATTCCCGCAGCTGCGAGAGGAGTGCCACAGATTGAAGTCACGTTTGATATTGATGCAAACGGCATTGTAAAAGTAAGCGCAAAAGATAAAGCGACAGGCACGGAACAAGCTATTAGCATCAAAGCATCTGGCGGTCTCGACGATGATGAAATTGAAGATATGATTAAGGATGCTGAAACTTATGCTGAAGAGGATAAGGCACGCCGGGAAGAGGTTGAAGCACGTAACCGTGCCGAAGCACTGGTACACACAGCTGAGACAACGATATCTGACCTCGGTGAAAAGGTGGATGTTGCACTCAAAGCAGAGGTTGAAAGCGGTGTTGCTGAACTGAAAACAGCACTGGAAGGCGATGATAAAGCCGTTATAGCAACTAAAGCAGAATCCCTCTCAGCAGCGATGATGAAAATGGGGGAAGCCGCTTATCAGGCCGAACCGGAAGCAGGCGGAGCGGGGACCGACAATACTTCTAGTGACGGTGCACATGATGGTGATGATTTTGTTGATGCCGAATTTGAGGAAGTTGAGGATGATCAGGATGTTAAAAAAGCATAACGTCCTGACAGAGCCTCTTTCATGATAAAGTTACTTTATGTGTTTATTAGTTGAAATGAAAATAGCCAAATATGCCGAAACGCGATTATTATGAGGTTCTGGGTGTCAGCAAACATGCTGATGAAAAAGCGATAAAATCCGCCTACCGAAAATTGGCGATGGCCAATCACCCAGACCGCAATGCAGGTGATGAGGCAGCTTCTGAACGTTTTAAAGAAGCGAGTGAAGCTTATGAAGTTCTGAAAGATAGCCAGAAGCGGGCTGCCTATGATCAGATGGGTCACGCCGCTTTTGAGCAATCCGGTGGTTTTGGTGGGTCCGGTTTTGGCGGTAGCGGCGGCTTTTCTGATATTTTTGAGCAAATGTTTTCGGAATTTTCAGGTGGGCGTGGACGCACAGAGCAGGCTCGACATGGCGCTGATTTGCGTTATGATTTAACTATCGACTTAGATGAAGCTTATACAGGGTGCCAGAAAGATATAGTTGCCAATATTTCCTCGTCTTGTGACAGTTGCGGCGGTAGTGGTGCTGCCAAAGGTAGCAAGCCTGTTCCTTGCTCAGGTTGCGGGGGAATTGGTAAGGTTCGAGCCCAGCAAGGTTTTTTCACTGTGGAGCGCACCTGTCCCACTTGTCAAGGTGCGGGGGAGACTATCTCCAATCCATGTCGGCCATGTCGTGGTCAAGGGCGTGTAGAAAAATCTGAAAATCTGTCTGTGAATATTCCCGCCGGTGTAGATACCGGCACCCGCATTCGCCTATCTGGTAAGGGTGAAGCCGGATTGCGCGGCGCTCCAGCGGGTGATTTATACATTTTTGTTTCTGTTGCTGACCACCCAATTTTTGAGCGTGACGGCGGTAATTTATATATTGATGTGCCTGTACCAATGGTTACTGCGGCTTTAGGTGGTTCCATAGAAGTGCCGACATTGGGCGGTAAGATGGCTCGTTTGCAAATCGAAAAAGCCACACAATCAGGACGTAAATTTAGAATGCGTGGCAAAGGGATGCCAGCCTTGCGTGGGGGTTCGCAAGGCGACCAGATTGTTGAAATTATTGTAGAAACCCCTACTAAACTTAACAAAAAACAAATTAATTTGTTAAAAGAATTTGATGAAGCTGGTGATGCTAGTCCACAAACAAAAAGTTTTATTGACAGAGTAAAAAAGCTCTGGTCATAAAGGCTAAACTGGGGTTAGTAAGCTTGCCCGTAGTTTCAGGAGCGTGAGACTTAATGTCAGAACAAAACTTGAAAATTGCGTTGCCCGGTGCGGCTGGAAAAATGGGACAAATGATAGCCTCACTTGTTGCCGAAAATAGCAAGATAGAAATTTGCGCCGCAAGTGAGCATTTTAAAAGTCCTGCAATCGGTAGCGCTATGGGCGGCATCAAAATTAGCTCGGATGCCCATATTCTTGGCATTGGCTCTAGTGGTGTTATTATTGATTTCACACGCCCTGATGCCACTATGAAACATCTAGATATTGCACTGGCTAGTAGGACAGCGATGGTAATCGGAACTACTGGTCTTACTGCTGACGAAGAAGAGGTTTTGAAAAAGGCGGCAACGCAAATCCCCATCGTTTATTGCGCAAATACTTCTGTGGGAGTGACCTTGCTCGGTCAGATTGTTGAGCGGGTTGCCCGCCAATTAGATTCAGAATGGGATATTGAGATTGTTGAAACCCACCATAATCAAAAAATTGATGCCCCGTCTGGCACAGCACTCTCATTAGGGCGTGCAGTCGCGAAAGGACGTAACATTGAATTAGACATCGAAAAAGAGAGCGGACGTGATGGTTTAACAGGCGCACGCAAATCAGGTGCAATTGGCTTTGCTGCTTTGAGGGGTGGGGATGTCGCGGGCGAGCATACGGTCACTTTTTTTGGCCAGCAGGAGCGCATTGAAATCACCCATCGTGCAACAAGCCGTCTAATCTTTGCTAGAGGCGCGTTAAAAGCAGCCCGCTTTGCTATTAGTCAAAAGCCCGGATTATACTCTATGAACGATGTGTTAAAAATATCATGACTGGCTTCAAGCTAGCGGTTTACGCTAGCGCGCCTTTGTCAAAACGCACGCGCATTAGTGCATCATTTAGTGCTTTGGCGAGTGCATCTTTTTCCACTGGCGGCATAAAGCTACCAATCTCCATCTTTTGGGCATGGGCACATAAAAATAGTTTAGGCCTGTGTTCTTGCTCTTCTAATAATTCAGCACGTACCCATGGGCTGTCTAAACAGATTTGGGTTTCATAGCCGCGCCAATTAGTGCGTGTTATCTGAACATAGCTGGGCGTTATTTCCACTTTTTCAACAAGCTGACCAGCTCGGTAATTCATTTTAAAGGCAAACCAAACAATCAAAATTTCAGCACCTAAAAATCCAATAACTGGCCAAGCGCCAATTAAAAAAAACCCGCCAGCAATAATGCTCATTAAACTGGCCAATATAAACATAAAAACCCGAAATCCTCTCAGGGAAAGTGAGCGATAAGGCCATAGGGTAATGACACAGGTTTCTGTTGTTGCACCCCCTTTTTTAATAAACCATAAGCTTCCCGCTACATCATTCTTTTCAGCTACCATGTTAATCCTTTTTTACAAACCTATTTAGCAGGGATAATTATACCCTCACTACTTACCGTTTTTACGTTATTATTATCAAGTAGAGTTTATTTTTGAACTGGGAAAAGGGGTTTAAATATGCCGCGTAAAATGCGCTTAGCAGACATTGAAAAAGTGTTTGCCTGTTTGTCCAAATTAGATTCGGATCCGCGCACAGAATTAGTGTTTGAAGATGCTTATACTCTGCTTGTTGCCGTAGCGCTGTCTGCACAAGCAACAGACGTCAGTGTCAATAAAGCAACTGGGCCTTTATTCGCCGTAGCCAATACCCCCAAAAAGATGGTCGCTCTTGGTGTTGAAAGGGTGAAGTCTTTTATTAAAACTATAGGGCTTTTTAATACAAAGGCAGAAAATGTCATCAAGCTCTCACAGATGCTTTTAGACAATCATAATGGTGAAGTACCTGAGGATAGAGTGGCGCTTGAAGCTTTACCTGGTGTTGGAAGAAAAACAGCAAATGTTGTCCTAAATGAAGCCTTTGGTCATCCAACTATCGCAGTGGATACGCATATTTTTAGAGTCGGAAATCGTACTGGGATGGCTCCCGGAAAAACCCCAAATGAGGTGGAAAAAGAATTGTTGCGGCGGGTGCCAAAGGCCTATCTTAAAGGGGCGCATCATTGGCTTATTTTGCATGGCCGATATGTTTGCAAGGCACGTAAGCCAGATTGCGGAGGTTGCGCAATTTCAAACTACTGTCTATTCCAAGATAAGCAATTTACCTAGCAATTTATTCCTTACAGTTGGCGTTGATACAGCTCTTTTTGGCATCGCTCTTCGTTCAAAGGCTGGCCAATTATTCGCTTCCTAATGTCAAGAGCTATCGCGGGTTTTTGAGACAAATTAGGGGGGTTATGGGTATTTTGGAAGAAAAAATCTACTACACAATTGGCTTGCCGATATTGCCAGATACCAATCTGCCCTTCCCGGCGCTTAAAATCAGGCTCACCAAGTTGGCCGGCAATAAATTCCGAGGTTTTACCAAGGAACTTTTTCGGGTCGATGGTAGTGATTTTTGGGAGCTTAGCGGCGGGCTCTATTGCGGCCAGCGAAGCGAGGTTTGCTGTTTCAATAATAGCTTCGTCTGCCAGTGTTTCTGTAATTTTCTCCTCCGGAAATTCCTCTGCCGGTTTTTTGGACTGGGTTGTGACCTGTTTTTGGGTGCTAAGCGTTTCCGCCTGCTTGGGTAAGGAGGGGGTTGAAATGTTTGTTTGTAAGCCTGATTCTGTAAGTGTAACCGGTTGGCAAGCGCTCAAAGCAAGAACACAACCGCCTAAAAAATAAGGGGTGAATACTTTCGGGGTAACAAAATAGAATAGTGATTTCACGATGGAATGACGCTCTTCTAAAAGTCAAGAAAAGGAAACTAACGCGGACATATTATCGTGATTAGAGTACGCAACAAGTAAAAAATTACAAGCGGCAGAACGATGACTTAAATTACCCCCGAAAAAAATAGTCTTGACAGGCGTCAGACCATTCCCGCTAAATTAGATTGCTCCGCTTGCATGGCTGAGTTTTTTCCATTTTTGCCAGTGTATTTCCCATCTTCATTTATAATGATTCATATGCCGCCAATGCCGCCGCATTTACCAGATCATTCACCGTTGCGTTCATAGGAATAATTTGGAAGGGGAATTCAGCGTTCAATATCATCGGCCCGATAACAGTTCCACCGCCCAGCTGTTGCATCAGATTAAAAGAAATATTAGCAGAATGGAGCCCCGGCATCACCAGAATATTGGCTGCCGATGTTAACCGAGAGAAAGGATAATTACTCTTCATTAGCTCGAAATCTAAGGCAATATCTGCTGTCATTTCGCCTTCATATTCGAAATCAACGTTACGTTTATCCAGCGCGGCCGCTGCATCACGGGTTGCTTCGGTTATCTGGCTGGCGGGCCGCCCAAAGCTGGAAAACGATAGGAAAGCCACTCGTGGTATGTGTCCCATTAGGCGGGCTTTTTCGGCAATTGCTTCGGCAATATCCGCCATTTGCTCACCTGTAGGGCGCTCATGAATAGAGGTATCCCCAATAAACACTGTACGGCCTTTGGATATCAGCATTGAGGTGGCAGCAAAATCCTTGCCTTTCGCGGGGTCAATGACGCGGGTTACATGTCCAAAGCTTGCTCGGAAAGAACGGGTCATGCCAGTCACAAGCGCATCTGCATGGCCATTTGCCACCATACAGGCCGCAAATACATTACGATCCAGATTTACCATTCGCTGGCAATCACGTTGCAAAATGCCGTTACGTTGTAATTTTTCGTAAAGATACTGTATATATTCATCGTTATGGTCAGAAATTTTTGCATTGATAATCTCAAAATCAATGGCGCCATCAAGACCCATGTCCTCTATACGCTGTTTAATATGTGCTTCACGCCCTAGCAAAATCGGACGTCCATATCCAGCATTGCGAAAGGCAATTGCGCCGCGGATAGAAACTTCCTCCTCGCCTTCGGTAAAAACCACTCTTTTTTGTTCCGGTGTGATGCGAGCAAAAACATCCTGAAGGAATGACGCGGTTGGATCTAACCGAGCAGATAAATCGCGCTTATATGCTTCAATATCTTCGATAGGCTTGCGTGCTACCCCTGTAGCCATCGCCGCTTCCGCAACGGCTGACGACACCGCAGATATCAGGCGTGGGTCAAACGGTGCAGGGATAATATATTCAGTACCATAACGTAGCTGCTCGCCAGAATAGGCATGGTTAACTTCGTCAGGAACATCTTCGCGCGCCAGCATTGCAATCGCATTTGCCGCAGCAATTTTCATCTCTTCATTAATTGCAGATGCTCTAACATCTAATGCGCCACGGAAGATATAAGGAAAGCCAAGCACATTATTTACCTGATTAGGAAAGTCAGACCGCCCAGTTGCGATAATCGCATCTGGGCGCGCTTTTTTTGCTATATCTGGCATAATTTCTGGTTCTGGGTTTGCCATTGCGAATATAATCGGTTTATCAGCCATGCTTTTCAGCATTTCAGGGGTGACGGATTTTGCTGCCGAAAGGCCTAAAAAGACATCCGAACCTTTCAAGGCATCAACCAGATTGCGCTTCTCTGTATTTGCAGCATGCGCGGATTTCCACTGATTCATACCCTTTTCGCGACCTTGATAAATAACCCCTAAACGGTCACATAGAATCACATTCTCATGTTTGACGCCCATAGCCTTTATGAGCTCAACACAAGCGATAGACGCAGCCCCTGCGCCATTTGATACAACTTTGATATCTTTGATATCGCGTCCTGTTAGATGTAGCGCATTTATCAGCCCGGCAGCTGCAATAATCGCGGTGCCATGCTGGTCATCATGGAATACTGGAATATCCATCATCTCGCGCAGGCGCTGTTCAATGACAAAACATTCTGGAGACCGAATATCTTCAAGATTAATACCGCCAAAAGAAGGCCCAAGAAGGCTAACTGCATTCACGAACCTGTCTACGTCTTGGGTATCTAATTCTAAATCCATCCCGTCAATATCGGCAAACTTCTTAAATAGCACAGCCTTCCCTTCCATCACGGGCTTTGAAGCAATCGCGCCGATATTGCCAAGACCCAAAACAGCAGACCCGTTTGATATCACAGCTACGATATTGCCCTTAGCGGTGTAGTCGTAGGCAAGGTTGGGGTCCGCCTCGATGGCAAGGCAGGGTTCAGCAACACCAGGAGAGTAAGCAAGCGATAAATCACGCTGTGTGGTCAGTGGCTTGGTTGGTGTAATCTCCAATTTACCTGGCCGGCCATCAGAATGGAATTGCAAAGCCTCTTTTTTGAATGATTTTTTCATGTGATGTTTCTACTTTTTTTCGTAATTATGTATAAAGAAGGTTTTAGTAAACCAGTGGATGACCTTAGCTATCAACTTAATTGAAACTTTGAACGTTTGAAACAGAATAAAACTGATAATTCGCAAAAGCTAACCCCGATGATGGCGCAATATTTAGCTGTTAAGAATCAGTATCACGATATACTGCTTTTCTATCGTATGGGTGATTTTTATGAAATGTTTTTGCACGATGCGGAAATTGCTTCCGAAGCGCTTGGCATTGCCCTTACCCATCGAGGTGAAATTGATGGTAAGCGGGTGCAAATGTGTGGCGTGCCGGTGCATGCAGCAGACAACTATTTAGCAAAATTAATAAAACTTGGGCATAGGGTCGCGGTATGCGAGCAATTAGAAACACCCGAAGCATTTAAAAAAAGAGGTGGAAAAGGGCCATTGCCACGTGACGTGGTGCGCGTTATCACGCCCGGCACTTTGCAAGAAGATGGCCTATTAGACGCCTATCAGAATAATTTTCTTGCTGCTATTGGGCGTGTCAGCGATAACTTTGCACTGGCTTGGGCAGATATGTCTACAGGTAGCTTTCAGGTCCAAGAATGCACGGTATTAGATATCGATACGATATTAACGCAGGTGAATGTTGCTGAATTTGTTTACCCAGAGGACATAGCAGAAAAGATACACTTTTTGGTAAATGCGGAGCGGGGAACTGCTCTCAGCACTTCAGCTTTCAACCACCGCAAAGCAGAACAGAGGCTATTTACACATTACGGTGTTTCCACATTGAAAGGGATGGGGCAGTTTAGCGCGCAAATGCTCTCCGCAGCAGGAGGATTGCTGGCGTATTTGCAGCAAACACAACTAGAAACCATGCCGTATCTGAAGCCCCTATTGGCGCAATGGCCAGACGCGTTTATGGTTATCGATACCGCAAGTCGAAAATCGTTAGAGCTCTCGCGCACTTTAACAGGAGAGCGCAAAGGTAGCCTATTATCGGCTATTGATAAAACCAGCACTGCGGGCGGGGCGCGATTATTGCACACACGGCTTTCTGCCCCTCTAACAAAACGTGCTGAGATAGAGGCGCGGTTGGGGCTGGCAACATGGTTTACCCAGAACCCAATTATAAGCGCGGAGACATCCGATATCTTGACTTCCATACCGGATATTGAACGCGCCCTCTCGCGGCTAGTAACCTCGCGTGGGGGACCGCGCGATCTTGCTACTCTTGCCCAAGGGCTTTTTAAAGCGCGTTCACTCTCGCTTTTATTAAATCGTTCCGTTACAGCAGAAAGCCAACTTGAACTTTTGGCACTTGCGGAAATTGCGCAAATGCCTGCCCCGCTTGTTGAGAAAATTAAGCCAGCACTTGCTGATGAGTTGCCTTTGCTGACCAGAGACGGACATTTTATCCGGCAAGGTTATGACAGCCGGTTAGATGAATTTCGGCAGATGCGCGATGATAGTCGTCGCCTAATGGCAGGCTTGCAGGCTAATTACGCGGAAATAACTGGTGTTTCGGCGCTTAAAATTAAACATAACAATGTGCTAGGGTATCATATTGAGGTACGCGCGGCGCACTCAGATAAGTTGATGTCTAATACGCAATTTATTCACCGCCAAACGACCGCTCAGGCGTTGCGATTTACAACTACTGAGCTCGCCGAGATGGAACAGGCTTTGGGCTCCGCTTCTGATAAAGCTTTGGCCCTAGAGGTACATTTATTTGAACAGTTGGTCAGGGAAGTTATTGCAGCAAAAGATATTATTGCGGACTGTGCGGATGCGGTGGCCGCACTCGATATAGCCTGTTCTACAGCAAAGCTAGCAGAACTATATGATTATTGTTGTCCGCAATTGCGCGATGATACTAGTTTTATCATCAAAGATGGGCGGCACCCGGTAGTGGAACAGGCAGTTGGTCATGATGCACATTTTATTGCTAATGATTGTTTATTGTCTGAGGAGGCTAATCTATGGCTCCTAACTGGCCCTAATATGGCAGGTAAATCTACATATCTTCGGCAGAATGCACATATAGCTATTTTGGCACAAGCAGGTTTTTTTGTCCCAGCAAGACACGCTGAAATTGGCATTGTCGACAAGATATTTAGCCGCGTTGGTGCATCAGACGACCTTGCACGAGGGCAATCAACCTTTATGGTGGAAATGGTGGAAACCGCTGCTATTCTTAATCAATCCACGAGCAAGTCACTGGTTATTCTAGATGAGATTGGACGGGGTACAGCTACTTGGGATGGGTTAGCTATTGCTTGGGCTTGTCTTGAATATTTGCACGATAACATTGGTTGCCGTGCGTTGTTTGCAACCCACTATCATGAGTTAACAGCCTTGCGAGGACAATTGACGCGCCTGCGTCCGCATGCGATGCAGGTCAAAGAATGGAAGGGGGCAATTATTTTCTTGCATCAGGTTTCTGGTGGTGCGGCGGATAAATCATATGGGGTTCATGTGGCGCGCCTCGCGGGCTTACCAAAATTAGTGACAAAACGGGCAGCGCAACTTGTCAGCAAGCTAGAAGAGGGAAGCTTGCAGGGTGAGCGTTCTTCTCTGCCTTTATTTGACCTGCCTGAAAACAGTCAGAATAGTGGGGACGACAGCGAACCGAAAATAGATGAGGAAATGGAAAACCTCCGCCAGATGATACAAGAGCTAGAACCAGATAGCTTAACCCCAAAACAAGCGCTAACTGTTCTTTATGATTTAAAATCAGCCTTAGCTGATAGTGACGATTAGATAAGATATTTAAGAAAAAAGTAAGTGAGATTCATAATTGACTTCTTCAGTTGCAATTAAACAGAGAGTGATGCCAGTAACGGTTTGGCAGTCATGGATGTCCCCCCTGCAAACAGCTATTGCCAAAGCAGAGGCGGGTATATTTAAGGCAATTGATGAGGAAAAATTTAGTGAAAATCTGCAACAGCTAGTAGAAGATGTTGAAAATAATAAACAGTTGCGTGAAGCTCTGCTGGCAGAAATGAAGGCACAGCTAGTAGATGCCCGAACCCGCCTTTCAAAAAGATTACAATCTGAGCGTGATGGCGCTGAATATGTCGGTGCACACGCGCATGCGCTTGATATTTTAATCCATGGTGCCCTTAATCTCGCCAGCACTCATATCTTCAGAGCGGTGCCTAAATTTGGGGTAATGGCAGTAGGTGGCTATGGCCGCGGCGAGCTTGCCCCGCATAGTGATGTTGATCTGTTATTCGTGATGCCAGAGCGTGGTAGCAAGGAGCAAGAAGCTCTAGTTGAGTTTCTACTATATCTGCTTTGGGACATGGGTCTAACAGTTGGCCATGCCAGCCGGTCTCTACGTCAAAATCTAAGCGCAGCCGATGGAGATTTAACGATATGCACCAGCTTGCTGGAAATGCGACCCGTTGGGGGAGATAAAGCATTATGTGAAAAAATGATAGAAGCATTTTCAAAATGGCTTGGACGCCAACCAGCAGCTAGATTTGTTACTGCCAAATTAGAAGAGAGGGATACGCGGATTATTCGCACCGGTGGCACCCGTTATGCGGTAGAGCCAAATGTGAAGGACGGAAAGGGCGGTTTGCGCGACCTGCATACTTTGTTCTGGATTGCTAAATTTGCCTTTCGGGTAAATAGCATCAGCGATGTATTAGATACAAGCATCGTCCGCCCATCAGAAGCACGAAGCTTTGCCTCCGCTCAAAGATTTTTATGGACGGTTCGTTGTTTTCTGCACCTGCATCACGGCCGTGAGGATGACCGGCTCAGTTTTGATGCACAAATGGAAATTGCCCCACAAATGCGTTTTTCTGATAGGGGTGGTTTGCGGGGTGTAGAGCGTTTCATGAAACGTTATTTTTTAGCGGCCCGCCATGTTGGCAATTTAACTAGGATTTTTTGTGCGGCATTGGAGACTGATTTTGACAAGCGTCCACGGCTTTCTTTGAAAAAATTTTGGGCAAGTGATGCGCAAGCCAAGCTTGAAATAGCCCCGTTTGTTCTTGAAAAGGGACGCCTGCATCTTCCAGCGACGATGCAGTTCCGTGACGATTTATATAGGATTGTTGAGATTTTTTATTTTGCCCTAATCCATAAGTTAGATATCCATCCCGATACATTGCGCCGCTTAACCAGAGCTGTGCGTGCTACGAAAACGTCACAATTGCAAACTGTGCAAACTCATGAGGTCTTTTTGAAAATCATCTCTGGCAAGGACAATCCTGAACGGGTGTTGCGGTTAATGAATGAATCTGGCTGGCTGGGCACCTATTTACCAGATTTTGGTCGTATTGTTGGGATGATGCAGTTTGACATGTATCATAGCTATACGGTTGATGAGCATAGTCTGCGAGCGGTCGGCATTATGAGCGAAATTGAACAGGGGGAGCTTTCTGATGTCGCGCCAATGGCAAGTCAGCTTATCCATGAAATTTCATCGCGGAGGGCGTTGTTTGTGGCCATCTTCCTGCATGATATTGCCAAAGGCAGAGGCGGGGATCATTCAATTCTTGGGGCTGAGGTGGCGCGCGAGATTGCTCCAATGCTCGGCTGTAGCGACGAAGAAACAGAAACAGTCGTCTGGCTTATTTTAAAACATTTGCAAATGAGTAAAACCGCTTTTCGTTATGACCTGAATGACCCACAAACTATTATTGATTTTGCCGAAGAAGTGCAATCACCTGAACGTCTGAAATTATTATTGGTGCTAACGGTTGCCGATATTCAGGCTGTTGGTCCTGATGTCTGGAATGGTTGGAAAGCTAGTTTGATGCGCGACCTCTATCATCGCTCCGAAGCGGTACTTGGCGGGGCAGCGCCATCCGAGGTTTCCAAAACCGCAGCCATAAATGCCATGCAGGAAGCCAAAGCGCAGTTAAATGATTGGGATGATGCGCAGTTCGAGGCACATGCTAGTTTATTTTATCCTAGTTATTGGACTAATTTCACCACATCATCACATCTCTACCATGCAAGACTGGCAACAATATTTGACAACTCAAATCGCCAATTACTCGTTGATTTTAAAGTAGATGAAGATAAAAAATCAACCATCCTTATCGTGATGGCAGCAGATCATCCTGGACTGTTTAGCCGCATAGTTGGCTCTGTTGCGATGTCTGGCTGTAGTATTATGAATGCCCGAATCAACACACGCCATGATGGCACTATTTTAGACCAGTTCCGTATTCAGGACCAAAATCGTGGTGCCGTTACTTATCTCAGCACTCAGAAGCGCATTGAAAGCCTAATAGAAAAATCGCTAGCTGGAGATATTTCGCTGTTTGATAAGCTTCGACAGAAATCTACCCAGCTTTCTGCACGCTTGAAAGTTATGACGGTTCCACCGCGAGTTTTGGTCACTAATGGCCGCAGTAAAACCCACACTGTTATAGAGGTAAATGGGGCAGATAGACCGGGACTTTTATATAGAATTACCTATCATTTGCTGCAACTTGGTTTGCAAGTGAATTCAGCCACTGTTTCCACCTATGGTGAGAAGGCTGTTGATGTCTTTTATGTAAAAGATGTTTATGGGCTACAAATTGAAAAGCCCGCAACACAGGCTAAAATTAAACAGACATTAATGAGTATCTTTGAAGAAGATGTCGGCGATGAGAAATAGGATGTCAGAATGAGCCGCATCAGTTTAAAGCGTGCTTTCACGCAGATTAGTGGTTTCACTCTTATCTCCCGTGTTTTTGGGTTTATCCGAGATATTTGTTTTGCCCATTTTTTAGGTGCAGGCAGTGCAACAGATGCATTTCTAGTCGCGTTTAAATTACCCAACCTTTTTCGTCGCCTTACTGCAGAAGGCGCGCTAACTAATGCCTTTTTGCCTGTCTATGCTCTAGCTAAAGAAAAACACGGGCAACCTGTAGCGCTTATCCTTGCAGCAGAGGTTCAAACGGCATTGCTATTAGCGCTATCAGCTATTGTAATAATTATGGAAATATTTATGCCAGCAATTATCACTATGCTGGCTCCGGGTTTCAATGCGACTCCAGATAGATTTAAATCAGCCGTTCTATTAGCACGTATAACCATGCCTTACTTGCCGATGATATCTCTTGTCGCCCTTTGGGCGGCCTTGTTAAATAGTGCAGATGAATTTATCCCTGGCGCGCTGCCACCGGTGATATTGAATATCTTTTTGATTGCTGGTGCAATCGCTATCCCTTTCAGTGCGGATGTGATGCAAACTGGCCCAGTGATGCTTGCTCTACCGCTTAGCATCGCCCTATTGCTGGCAGGGTTATCACAGATGGCTGTGTTGCAAGTAGCTTTGCGGCGCAAGTCATTAGCCCCAAAATGGCGATTTGGCAAAATATCTGAAAAATCGCGCGCAATGTGGAGGGGCTTTGTGCCAGCGGCGCTTGGCGCGGGTGCAACTCAAATTAATCTTTTGGTAGATTTGATTCTTGCCTCACTTTTGCAAATTGGCGCGATATCTTGGCTTTATTATGCGGATAGGATTGCACAATTGCCGCTAGGGTTGGTGGGGATTGCCCTTGGAACAGCCTTGTTGCCGCGTCTATCTTCTATCGAAGCCAGCTCAGAAAAAATCCAGCGGAAACAGAAATTTGCACAAGAATTATCTGCTGGCATTATGCCAGCGGCTTTTCTAGTTTTACCCGCTACGGCGGCTCTATTGATAATTGCAGAACCTGTTTTGATAGGGCTATTCCGCTCAGGTGCTTTTAGCCTTGCAGATGGTCAAGCGGCGGCCGCGGCGTTGGTGGCCTATGCCATAGGCTTGCCGGCCTTTGTTGGGTTAAAGCTGACAGCTACGGACCTTTATGCCTTGCAAAAAGCGCGCCTCGTAATGATGATATCTTTGATTTCGGTTGCCTTAAATATCGTGCTTAGCCTTTATTTGATGCGAATTTTTGACCATGTTGGACTGGCACTTGCGACGGTGTTGGTTTCTTGGAAAGGCTTTGTCTGGCAGCTTATATGGCTTGGGCGTGCAGGCTGTCTGGAAAAAACGCCCCTTCAAACCATCTTTTTATCTACTGTTTGTTCGGCTATTATGGCCGCAACATTGTATTTTCTGATGCCTTTGGTTGGAGTTGTAATATCTAGCGAGACGGGCGGGATGGTTGTTCTTGTGTTGTCAGGCGTTGTTATTTATCTCCTAATGGGCTGGTTTACTGGCCTTCTAAGGCTGGTTTTTCCGAGCAAAACATCTTAAAATACTGGTAAATTCTCATGAATAGCCTTTTTGCTGTGAGCGAGACAATAGTTAGGGAAGAGCAACATGGGTGTGGTAAAAACCGGCCGTATTTTTTCTGGTGTGCAACCAACAGGTAATTTGCATTTGGGCAATTATCTAGGCGCAATTAAAAACTGGATAGCCCTACAAGATGATTTTGAATGTTTCTATTGTGTCGTCGATTTGCATGCCATAACCGTGCCCCAGGATCCATCGTCGCTACGCCGCTCAATACGCGAGGTAGCGGCCTGTCTAATTGCTTCTGGCATCAATCCAGACAAATCGATTGTGTTTAACCAGTCGCGTGTGCCCCAGCATTCTGAGCTCGCTTGGGTTTTCAACTGTGTGGCGCGTCTTGGCTGGCTTAATAGGATGACACAGTTCAAAGAGAAAGCTGGCAAAAACCGTGAAAATGCCTCAGTCGGCCTATATTCTTATCCAACGCTCATGGCAGCAGACATTTTGGCTTACAAAGCGACACATGTGCCTGTAGGTGAGGACCAAAAACAGCATCTGGAACTTACTCGTGATATTGCGGTTGCCTTCAATTCCATGTTTGATTCTGAATTTTTTCCGCTGCCAGAGCCGCAAATACAAACGACGGCTGCACGGGTCATGAGTCTACGAGATGGGAGCGCAAAAATGAGCAAATCAGATATATCTGACGCTACCCGTATCAATTTAACAGATAGTGCAGACGACATTGCTCAGAAAATCAAACGTGCGAAAACAGATCCTGAAGCTCTTCCCTCTGAAATAGCCGGTTTGGAAGGGCGTCCAGAGGTAGCCAATTTAGTTGGCATCTTTGCTGGATTATCTGGGCGCACGAAGGCGGATGTCTTGTCTGAATTTGGCGGCAAGGGATTTGGGGTCTTCAAACCAGCTCTGGCTGAACTTGCTGTCTTACAAATTGCACCGATTAGTGCCGAGATGAATAAATTATTGGAAGATCATTCCCAAATTGATGCCTTATTGGAAAAGGGCGCCAAGCAGGCACAAGCTATCGCGGGTCCAATTTTATCAGAAGTTAAAAAATTGGTTGGTTTTGCTTGAAATTTTTACCTAAAAAACTTCGCTGAATATGATTTTAAGAATCGTTGGAAACTTGATAATTCACACCAGCCTTCCCATATCGAACCTGCTGGGTTATATTTATCATCGAAGAAGATGGTGAGTACCGCTAGCTTTATGTGTTAAATTTGCACTCAATTGAGGACGCTAACTATGTTTATTCAAACAGAAGATACACCCAATCCGGCTACTTTGAAGTTTATACCAGGCGTAGATGTACTGACCGGTAAATCTGCTGAATTCAACTCATCTGATGAAGCAAAATCCTCTCCCCTTGCTAGCCGGTTGCTTCGCATCGATGGTGTGGAATCAGTATTCTTAAGCGGTGATTTTGTCTCCATCACTAAGGCAGATAAGATGGAATGGTTTGCCCTAAAGCCCTCTGTTTTGGCAGGTATTATGGAACATTTTGCTTCTGGCATGCCGGTAATGGACGTTGTTCAGGAAAGTGAGGGGGATAATAGTGATGATGGTGATGATGAGGTAGTGCAGCGGATAAAGCATCTTCTGGATACGCGCGTGCGCCCAGCTGTGGCGATGGACGGCGGAGATATTACCTTTCATTCCTTTGATGAAGGTGTTGTAACTTTGCAGATGCGCGGCGCCTGCCAAGGTTGCCCAAGTTCAACTGCAACCTTGAAAATGGGGATAGAAAACATGCTTCGTCACTATATCCCTGAAGTGGTTGAGGTGCGCCCAACCGAAGGATAGGCAATGTGCTCCCCACAGCCCCCTTTGCGCAGAAAAGGATAATTTGAGCTGTGTCCCTCCATGAACCGGTATCCTTAAAATTATCTAACAAATCTTTAGTTGGGTTGGTGTCCCTGTGCATCTGCGCTGGAGTTGTATTGCCTGCAATAATCAGCCCTCCTCATTTTCTAGCCATGGATAATCGTAATCAAAGAGTATTCGTCGAAATTGCCAAACTTGAGGCAGAATTAGTTCGCTTGCAGAATTTAAGAGAACAACAAGGCCTCAGTATTGCTGAACAAGATGTGCTCGATCAGCAGCTAGAGGATGCCAGTGCACAATTATCACAAGGTCTTCAGCGCACACAAAACGCACGCTCAAAAGTAGCCTTGCTTAGTTTGCCAACCAGGCGTCCGCCAATTCCACACACGGTTAAATATAGTTTGCCGACCGCGCGAACGGGTCTGATCCCGCGGGTATTTATTCCACGGATGCCAAATTTATCCCCGCTAGAAGTAGGTGAACGCAAAGACGTATTCGTGAAAATATTGCTCCCCCTGATATTGCGTGCAAATGATGAAATTCTCAGCAAGAGACAAGATATTGAAATGGCCTATCAGCGTGGAGACAGAAAAACATTAGCGCGATATGCTGCCCAGTATAAGGTGGATATTAAAGCTTCTAATTCTACCATTTATCAGGCTTTGCGCTTACGTGTAGCGCCAGTTCCGGTATCGCTAGCTCTGGCACAGGCTGCTGTTGAATCTGGCTGGGGGCAATCCCGCTTCACCATTGCCGGTAATGCATTATTTGGGCAATGGGTCTGGAATGATAAGGCAGGGATCAAGGCGAGACAGGCAAGTGATAGCCGCGCATCTGTGCGCACCTTTCCAGATCTGCTGGCCTCTGTAAGGGCCTATATGCTGAATTTAAATTCCTTTTACGCTTATGAGGGGTTTCGCCGGAACAGAGCTTCCTACAGTCAAGGTAGCGCGAGATTTGATGATGTACTCGCGGAGCTCTCTGTCTATGCAGAGATAGGTGATGAATATGTTGAGACGTTGCAAAGAGTGATTGCACAAAATGATTTCAATCGATTTGACGGCGTAAAACTGAAAGCACCGATATATTAAAGATAGGCAAAGCCATAGCTTAGTCTGTTAAAAATTGACGCCCAAACCAGCGCCATCTATTCTGGCCGGCGGGCATCGTGCAATTAATGCGCGAGCGGCCGTTTTTCAACTCTCCAGGTAGCCTGATTTCTGCGCGCTGACCAATAAGCGATACCGCTACCTTACCATAGCCGCTGGCGAAACATCGCAATTGTCCCTGTGGGCGCATATCCTCATGCAGGGTGAAACCATAGAGGGGCGGGTTTTCGGATAATAACATATCTTCTGGTGTCAGATCAGTGATTTTGAGTGGCAGGCCGTTTACAGCAAGCTCCAGCCTGTCGGTCGTCCCATAATTTTCGTTAAAGGCAAAGCGAGGTAGCTCAAACATTCTATCTTGACTATGCATAATACCTGAATTTTGGCCAAAGGCGGCAACAAATCCAGCCTCTTTTACAATATCCACAACAAAACTTGAATATTCGCCAAACGGATAGGCAAATAGCTCTGGACGCATACCAAGCTCTTCTAGGAAAAGCTGATTGGAAGTGGTAATTTCTTGGCGAACTTCATCAGCTGATTTGCGATGTAAATGCGGATGCGTATGGGTTTGAGAACCAATAGTAACTCCTTGGCTTTGTAACTCTCTTAGCATATCCCAGCTCATGTAGCCCCGCCGATTTTTGTCTACCGGGTTGGTCGCTACAAATAAGGTAAATGGCAAGCCAAGTTTTTTTAAACGTGGCCAAGCATGTTCATAAACAGACAAATATGCGTCATCTATAGTTATTGCTATGGTTCTATCTGGAAGCAACCTGCCAGCTTGTAAGGTTTTGATGATCTCGGGCAATGGCATGACAGTATAATTTCCATTAGTTAAAAGCGCCAAATGCTCCTCAAACTGGGCGATGCGGATATTAGTTGAAGGGTATCTGTCTTCGCCAAAACGATGATACATAATCACTGATGCGCTATCGCGAGTAAGGTCCTGTGATAAGCTCTTTTGCGGCGATAAAAGTGTAAACATGGAAACCAGTAATAACGCGCCAGTTGCAAACACCCCTATGCTTAATTGGTTCGCGCTCTTTTGGAGAATAGTCATCAAAAACCAGCCTAATTTGTGGGTCATTTGTTCACTCCTTAAATACCGAGCGAAGATTAATTTTTTTTGACCTGTTATGCAACAACAGATAGTTAGAAGAGCAGACAAAAAGATAAAGCGGTGAGAAATGTTTCAGGATGCAAAAATAGAAAATACTATAATATTAGCCCTTGAAAGTAGTGGTAATGCGGCATCTGCCGCCCTTATGGTGGATAGAAAAATAACAGGTTTTCAGGAGCATAAAGCACGTCATGGGCATGCTGAAACCTTGATAGGGCTGGTAGATAAAACTGCGCATAAAGCAGGTATTCAGCTCGCGAACATCACCCATATTGCGGCAGGTTGTGGGCCGGGTTCGTTTACCGGCTTGCGGGTCTGTTTGTCTGCTGCCAAAGGGTATCAATTAGCGACCGGCGCTAAGCCGCTGGGAATAAGCGGACTATCCGCGCTGGCCTATCAAGCAAGTGTGCAAAATAAAACAGCTGTCCAACATAAAGTATGGGTGCGTCAAATCTATCTATGCCTTGCGAATAGCCGTAGAGACACCTATTTTGCTCAGCTATTTGATGCTGATTTGGCTGTTTTAAGTAAAATTGAAGATACAGATAGTGCCTGTTTGAACACTCTGATAATCAAAACTTTGACAGAACATAAAACAAATAAGCTAGTTATATGTGGGCTAGATGAAGAAGAGTTCAAACAAGATATCGCGCTGGCCGCCTTGTCAGAGGAAATGAAAGTAGATATTAACGTAGGGTTTCAGCCCCATCATTTGGATGCACGCGATATCGCTCATTTTGCGCTGGCTACCTTGTGTGAGCCGGCACGATTTCCGCAAGTCGGTTTAGAGCCTCTTTACGTTGCGGCGCCAAAACTTGGCGGCGTGTAGGTTTCTAAATCTGGGAAATGACGGCTATCCAGAAAATAGTGGAAACTAAGAATGACAAATAAGTTTCGCACAGCTGAAATAACCCCGAAACTGGCTGAACAGGATGCGGCGATTGAAGGTTTATATCTTTCCGCTTATCCACAAAAAGAGATTGCAGAGGCTAAGACTCTGACAAGATTAAGCAAAAGTAAGGCTGTTTATGGCGCGGTAGCCTGTCTAGATGCAGAGGTCATCGGCTTCATTGTTTTGCTAAGTTCTGGCGAGTGCGCAGATATTTTAGAAATTTGTGTTGCCCCTTTTGCGCAGAATAATGGTATTGGAAAAAAGCTACTAACCGCAGCCATCGAGCTGTCCATAGCACGAGAACAGCAAAAGATTACATTGGAAGTGGCAAAAGATAATGCTATCGCCCAGCAGCTATATAGGCGCGCTAATTTTAGGGAAATTGGTCACCGAGAGGGCTATTATCAACGCGGTGTGCTACAAATAGATGCGCTGGTCATGGAAAAACACTTGCCCACGGTTCACTCATCGAAGACTTGACGCAAATATGGCTCTACAGGTAAGAGTGGCAACCGCGGAAAAAAAGCGTAACTTTTATTTTGCATAATCAGACTAGATAGGGGATGATCGAGGTTAGATGAAGAAACTATATATCAAGACCTTTGGCTGTCAGATGAATGTCTATGATTCCGAAAGGATGGCAGATGTTCTTGCGCCTACCGGCTACACGCAGACACAGGCGCCTGAAGAAGCTGATATGGTTATCTTAAATACCTGTCATATTCGTGAAAAAGCATCAGAAAAGGTCTTTTCTGATTTAGGACGTTTGCGGGTTTTAAAACAACGCGCCCAAGACCAGCAAAATCGCCAGATGCTGATCGCGGTAGCCGGATGCGTGGCGCAAGCCGAGGGTGAGGAAATCACCCGCCGTGCACCTTATGTTGATATGGTGGTTGGCCCACAAACCTATCACCGTCTGCCAGAGCTGGTCGCCAAAGCAGACCCAACTGCTCGCAAATCTGTGGTGGACACTGAATTTCCAGAAGAAGTGAAATTTGATTTCCTGCCTGAAGAGGCTGAGCCTAGGGGGCCAGCAGCATTTTTATCAGTGCAAGAAGGATGCGATAAATTTTGTAGCTTTTGTGTCGTCCCTTATACCAGAGGTGCTGAATTTTCCCGCCCCGCTACTCAAATCTTGAATGAAGCCCGCAGACTGGTTGCTGGCGGCACGAAGGAGATCACGCTTCTTGGCCAAAACGTGAATGCGTGGCATGGCACGCTTGCGGATAATTGCGGTCAATGGGGGCTGGGGCGGTTGCTTTATGAATTAGCTGAAATTGATGGGTTGGAGCGTTTGCGCTATACTACCTCCCACCCGCTGGATATGGATGAAGTGTTAATGACTGCGCATCGAGATATTCCGGCGCTAATGCCTTATTTACATCTGCCGGTACAGTCTGGCTCAGACTTAATTTTATCGGCAATGAATCGTCGTCATACGGCAGATGATTATCGCCGCATCATTGACCGCTTGCGGACACTACGGCCGGATATTGCCTTGTCAGGGGACTTTATCGTTGGCTTTCCAGGCGAGAGTGATAAAGATTTTGCCGATACCATTAAACTGGTTTCTGATGTAGGTTATGCTTCTGCTTATTCCTTTAAATACAGTGCGCGGCCAGGCACCCCTGCTAGCGGGGCGGATGACCAAATTGATGAAAAAGTAAAATCAGATAGGCTCTCTGCTTTGCAACAGCTTCTAGATGCCCAACAACTAGCTTTTAACAAAAAATGTGAAGGTATGCGTTTACCAGTGCTTATTGAGAAGCAAGGAAGCAGATATGGGCAGATGACCGGACGTAGCCCATTTATGCAATCGGTCTATTTGGAAGGAGAGGTAAGTTGGATTGGCCAAATTATGAATTTGGAGATTGCAGAGGCGCGACAGAACTCTCTCCTTTGCACCCCCATAGCCGTTAGTGCTAAAGGAGCGGCATAAGCGTGTCAGAGGCACAGAAAACTGTTCATCTAGAATTTGAAGATAACACGCTTATGACCATTATTTGTGGTCAACATAATCAACATCTTGCGCGCATAGAACAAGCCCTGAATGTCAGTATGGACAGTTTTGGTAACCAGATAAAAATTACAGGTGTCTCAGATAAGGTAGAACTTGCCAGCAAAACTTTTACCAGCTTATACAAGCAGCTTAGCATTCAAGATAACAAGGACGCGATAAGCGCAACTCTGGTAGATGACATCTTGCGGCAGACCGAAAATGGGTTAAATCCTGCTACGACCCCTATCGATAAAAACCTGTTTGCGACTACATGGAAGAAAAAAATATTTCCGCGTACAGCAGGGCAGGCAGGCTATTTCAAATTATTGCATAATAACGTGGTGGTATTCGGGCTGGGTCCTGCCGGAACAGGTAAAACCTATATGGCGGTGGCGTGGGCGGTAGATTTTCTGAAACGCCGCCAAGTAGAGCGGATTATTTTATCACGCCCAGCTGTAGAAGCAGGGGAGCGTTTGGGCTTTTTACCCGGCGATATGAAAGAGAAGGTCGACCCGTATTTACGCCCACTCTATGATGCGCTTTATGATATGATGCCATCGGATAAGGTCGATAGAATGTTGGCCAGCGGCGAAATTGAAATCGCCCCTCTTGCCTTTATGCGCGGCCGTACCTTGTCAAATGCCTTTGTCATTATTGATGAGGCACAAAACACAACCCCTGTGCAGATGAAAATGGTGCTAACCCGTTTAGGCGATGATTCGCGCATGGCTATCACCGGCGATCTCTCCCAAATAGATCTACCAAGTGGCCAGCTTTCTGGCCTTTCAGATGCGGTAAACCGCTTAGGGGATGTAAAAGGTATTGGCATTACCCGTCTCAGCGGGGAAGATGTGGTTCGCCACCCTGTTGTGGCACGCATTTTGAAAGCATATGAGGCTGGACAACAATAGCTATTTTATTCACACTAACGTAAAACCTTGAGCATAGATAAAAACGTGACGTATCCAGACACCACTTCGCAACAGGGCATTAGCGTAGACGCTTCTGGGACTTCAGATACTGCAAGCCTGTCTGAGGATGGCGATAGTCCACCCGAAAGCGATGCTGACCAAGAAGTTGAAACAGATATCCACTCAGATGCAGACTGGATTAGCCCGGCTCAGAACAGGGTGGAAAACAATTTTGTTGATCTAAGATGGAAGGCGCTTTCGCAAACTGGTCGCCCTTTATGTACCGGACTGTTAGACAAATTTGCCCAAGCGACAGAAATTTCTACCTTCACTATTTCTGTGTTATGGACGAATGATATCGAAATGGCCGGCCTCAACAAGCGGTTTAGGCAAAATGATAAAACAACCAATATTCTATCCTTTCCGGCACAAGAATTTTTGCCAGATACACAGGAAGTCGAACCTATTTTTCTAGGGGATATAGCACTCGGTTTTGAGACTGTTTTAAATGAGGCGGCAGCTAATGGCCAGCCAGCAGAAAATCATCTGGCACATTTGTTTTTACACGGGCTTTTACATTTAGTTGGATATGACCATCAAAGTGAAGCCAAAGCTGAAGCAATGGAAGCTCTTGAAATACAGCTATTAGCAGAGATGAATATTCCTAATCCCTATCTTTTAAAGCCTGACCCTAATAAAGAAGACAATGATCATGTTTAATGCTCTTACCTTTAGCCGAAAATGGCCATTTATTGGCAAGCAGACCTCTGTGCGTGAAGAGCTGACTGGGTTAATTGAGACATCTATAAGCCAGACCGACACAGAATTTGATAATCAGGAGGGCTTGTTGCTGCGCAATATGCTGGGCTTGCGTGATATCACAGCGGAAGATGTGATGGTTCCGCGCGCAGATATAGTCGCGGTTGATATCTCAGAAGGGTTTGAAGTGGTTTATCGCCAGATCAGCGCCGCCGCCCATAGCCGTGTTCCTGCTTATGAAGGCAACCGTGATAATGTCCGCGGGATGCTCCATATAAAAGATTTGGTTGCCCATTCTCTAAGCCCTGAACAGCCCGGTTTGCGTCAACTCCTCCGACCAGTATTGTTTGTATCTCCGGCAATAAGACTTTTAGATTTGTTGCAAGAAATGCGTCTTAAACGCCAACATTTGGCGCTTGTTATTGACGAATTTGGCGGCGTAGACGGTCTTATCACTATCGAAGATTTAGTTGAGGAAATAGTTGGAGAAATTGAAGATGAGCATGATGTTACAGAAGCGCCGCGCTTTGAGCAGGTAACCGAAGATATTGCCGTTGCGGATGCCCGGCTTGAATTAGAAGAATTGGAACTTCTTATCGGTATCACGCTGGAAAGTGATGAGCGTGATGAGGTGGATACGCTTGGCGGCTTCGTCTTTGCACTGGCAGGTCATGTTCCGGTGCGCGGGGAGATTCTGCATCATATCAGTGGATTAGAATTTGAAATTCTAGAATCAGACCCACGCCGCCTGCGTTTAGTTAGGATAAGGGGGTTGAAATCAAGCGTGAACGAGGCGCCCAGGCCTGTTTCGAAAGCAGGCAAATGAGCAATGCGTCATCAATTTGTTCAGCCCTTTATATCATGCCATGAAACGTCCTCTTTTTAAGGTAATTACGGTCTTTTTTTGTGGGGCTGGCGCTAGCCTTGCTCTGCCACCTACTGGATGGCTGTTAGCTGCTTTAGGGCTATCCATTCCAGTCATTTTAGCGATGAATACCTCGCGCCCAGCATTTGGTTCTTTTCTATTTGGGATGGGCGGCTTTGGTTGGTTTACCGCCTCTTTATACTGGATAGCGAATGCGCTGTTTGTAAAAGGCGGCATACAACTATTATTGCTCCCCTTTGTTGCTCTTGGGTTGCCGATTTTACTTTCACTTTTCTGGGTGGTAGCCGCCTATTTGGCGCTAAGATTAAGTGTTCATATTCCCACCAGACTAGTTCTGTTAGCCTGTTTCTGGGGGGTGGCTGAATGGTTGCGTTCATTTTTGTTAACGGGTTTCCCGTGGAATGTAACTGGACATATTTTTGTTGAAAATCTGCGTTTAGCGCAGATGGCTGCATATACTGGAGAACATGGCTTAAATCTTTTGGCAGGCTTATTTATTACAAGTTTCTCCGCCCTTTATTTGCGCGCCTTCAGCGCTTTGACGTGGATGGGCGTTCCCGTATTTTTGATGTTGGGGCTTAGCATTGTTCGCTTTTCAAATTTACCGCCTGTAGATGCTCAAGATAGCATCATCAGGCTTATTCAGCCCAATATCGCGCAAATTGAAAAATGGGATAGTGCTCGCAAGTCTGAGCATATATCGCGGATGAAAAAGCTTGCTAGCCAGCCAGCACCACCTGCTATGCTTACCCTATTGCCAGAGGCGGCGATAGCTGGGTTTTGGCGTGATGAAAAAGATGGCGTTAAGGCGCTGGCGCGGGCAATAACACCTATAAATGGTGTGCTTCTAACGGGAGTTTTATCTTCTGATTCTGAAAAAAAAATTTATAATTCAGCGTTTTTTTTGCATCATTCAGGTGGTTTGCTAGGTCAATATCATAAACAGCATTTAGTCCCTTTTGGCGAGTATATCCCATTTCGAAAAATACCTTTTGTTAGTGCCATTGCAGGACAAGGTGAATTCACCCCTGGCCCCCCTGCTGAAGATATTTTTATCGAACCATTTGGCTATATTCGGGTTTTGATATGTTATGAAATTATCTTCCCAAATTTTCTCACTAATGATAGTCGTCGCCCAGATATGATCATCACGCTAAGCAACGATGCATGGTTCGGTCAAAGCGCAGGCCCACATCAGCATTTTGCTCAAAGCCGGTTGCGGGCTATTGAAGAAGGATTGCCTGTATATCGGCTTGCAAATACAGGTGTTTCAGGCGGTTTCGATAGCTTTGGTCGTTTGTTGGGTAAATCAAAGCTAGGCAAGCAGGCGGTTTTGGATTTGCCCCATGTTCATCCAGCCCCGGCCCCTTTTTACTCTAAAAACCGCCCCATCCTGTTTTGGTTGATGACCTTATGGCTTGTTGGCGCAGCAATTTTTCTTGAATTTGCTTTTCAGAAAAGCAATAAATGGCGAAATGATTTTTAAAACAACTGTTTGATTGGAGCGCACCGTTGAGCTATCTTTTTACATCTGAGTCTGTTTCAGAGGGGCACCCAGATAAGGTTTGTGACAAGGTCTCTGACACGGTCTTGGATTTATTTTTGAGTGAAGAGGCTGAAGCGCGTGTGGCCTGTGAGACTATGGCGACCACTAACCGGGTAATTTTGGCAGGTGAGGTGCGTGCCACAGAAGCGAAGCTAAAGACTGTTTTTTCCAAAATTGAAGATGCTGTTCGTGCGGCGGTCGCTGAAATCGGTTATGAGCAGGAAAAGTTTCACCATGAACATTTCGAATTTCAAAATTATTTGCATGAACAGTCTGCCGATATTGCGCAAGGGGTCGACCAGTCGGCACAAAAGGATGAAGGTGCAGGCGATCAGGGGCTAATGTTTGGCTATGCCTGCCGCGAAACCGACGAGCTAATGCCGGCCCCTATTCATTATGCGCATCGAATTTTAAAAGAGCTGGCTGCCCACCGTAAAGCTGATGCAAACACGTTTTTGGGCCCGGATGCTAAGAGCCAAGTTACCTTGCGCTATAATGAGGATGGGTCAATTGCTTGTGTGGATAAGTTGGTGCTTTCTACCCAGCATGTCCCAGGTGTCTCTACAAAAGATATTCGCGCACTGGTCACACCACTAGTCGCAGATATCTTGCCGCAAGGCTGGATGGTTGGTGCTGAAGATTTTCTGATTAATCCAACCGGTAAGTTTGAGATTGGCGGTCCTGACGGTGATGCGGGCTTAACAGGGCGCAAAATCATAGTGGATACTTATGGCGGGGCAGCGTCGCATGGCGGCGGCGCGTTTTCTGGAAAAGACCCAACAAAGGTAGATAGATCAGCCGCCTACGCAGCACGATATCTCGCCAAGAATATCGTAGCGGCAGGTTTGACAGATAAATGCACTA
>MDTG01032393.1_pt1 | contig 30437 bp, 19 predicted proteins | sample 811421 | NCBI WGS metagenome assembly MDTG01 (sample SAMN05326645, study PRJNA326480) | marine metagenome | isolation source: seawater | place: Pacific Ocean: South East | collected 2011 | reverse complement strand
CAACTACGATGACGAAGCCAACGTCGACGACGACTCCTGCACCTACCCGGATGCCGGACTCGACTGTGACGGGAACTGTTTAAACGATGCCGATCTCGATGGCATCTGTGACGAGGACGAAGTGAACGGCTGCGACGATGACACAGCCTGCAACTACGACGACAACGCCACCGACAACGACGGCTCCTGCACCTATCCCGATGCCGGCCTGGATTGCGACGGCAACTGCCTGAACGATGCCGACCAAGACGGAATTTGTGACGAGGACGAGACCACGGGCTGCACGGATGCCGAAGCCTGCAACTTCAGCGCCAACGCCACCGACAGCGATCCCAGCCTTTGCATCTACCCCGAGGAATTCCTCGATTGCAACGGCAACTGCCTCAACGACACCGACGGCGATGGAATCTGCAACGAAAACGAAGTGGCCGGCTGTTCCGACGCTGCCGCGTGCAACTTCGATGCGAATGCCACGGACGAAGACGGCTCCTGCACCTATGCAGACCCCGGCCTGGATTGCAATGGCAACTGCTTGGCGGATGCCGATGGAGATGGCATCTGTGATGGCGATGAGATCGCTGGATGCCAGGACATGACCGCCTGCAACTTCAATGAGGAGGCCACAGACGAAGACGGGTCCTGCACCTACGCCGATGCCGGATACGATTGCGCAGGCAACTGCCTCGCCGATGAAGACGGTGACGGCATCTGCGACGAATTCGACCCGTGCAATGAGCCGAACACAACGCCCGTGGTGTCTCCGCTGATTCCGGTGCAGATCACGGCCATCGTGACCTTGGACGACCAACCCGCCATCGGGTACACGGTCATTGCCGCGGTGAATGGCGTCACGGTCGGCTCTGGTGTGACCTTCAGCTATGTGGGCCAAAGCTGGGTGACCTTCAACGCTTACGCCGGAGAGGGTGACGACATTTCACTCTCCCTCTTCGATGGTGCCGCCTGTGCCCTGTACGACCTCGGATATGAGATCGAAGTGGGCGATGAAGGTGAGGAATTGGGGTCCTTCGAGGACCCGGAGACCTTCCCCTTCTACGTGGGAGAATTGATTGAGGGTTGCCAAGACGAAGCGGCCTGCAACTACAACCCGGACGCCAACCTGCCCGGCTTGTGTGAGTATCCGATTGACGTCTTCGGCGTGGACTACTACAACTGCGATGGATCCTGTGTCAATGATGCCAACAACAACGGCATCTGTGACGAGGATGAAGTGCTGGGCTGCACCGAACTGGGGGCCTGCAACTACAATGGCGCAGCCAATGTCGAGGACGGCAGCTGCGTCTACCCTATCGACCTTTACGGCCTCGACTATGTCGATTGTGGTGGTGCTTGCCTCAATGATGCAGACAGCAATGGCATCTGTGACGAGGTGCAGCTCGACGGCTGTACCGACATCGCGGCGTGCAACTACGACAGCTCCGCCAATACCGATGACGGCTCCTGTGACTTCACAAGCTGTGCCGGTTGTACTGACCCCATGTTCTGCAACTACGATGCGGATGCCACCCTGGACGATGGCAGCTGCCTTGAGTTGGACGAGTGTGGCGTTTGCGGCGGCGATGGCATCGCCACTGGAGCCTGCGACTGTGACGGCAACGTCGAGGATGCCCTCGGCATTTGCGGTGGCGACTGTGCTGCTGACGAGGACGGCGACGGCCTCTGCGACGACGAGGACGACTGCGTCGGCATTCTAGATGAGTGCGGCGTCTGCAACGGCCCCGGCGTGGAAGAAGGGTACGATTGCGACGGAAGCTGCCTCGAAGACGAGGACAACGATGGCATCTGCGACTTCGAAGATCCCTGTCTCGAGCCCGACACCACGGTCACCGTGCTTCCTTTGATTCCCACCGGCCTCATCGCTCAGGTGTACCTCGACGGTGCTGCCATCTTTGATGCCACCGTCATCGCCCAGGTCGATGGCAACACTGTCGGCATCGCCGAAACCTTCGAATACGAGGGCGGCAGCTATATCAACATGAGCATCTACGCCGAAGCCGGCGACGAGATCTCCTTCATCCTCTGGGATGCGGAGACCTGCTTCCAGATTGGCCTTGGATTCACCCTCACGGCCACGGAAGAAGGCGGAGACCTCGGCACGTTTGACGATCAGGAAGACCTGCCGTTCGGCGATGGGGACGGCATTGAAGGCTGCCTCGACGAAGCAGCCTGCAACTACAACGAACTGGCCACCGTCCAGGCCGTAACCTGCGTGTATCCCGAGCAATTCTGTGGTGCTGACTACTACGACTGCGATTGCGAATGCTTGACCGACGTAGACAACGATGGCATCTGCGACGAGGAGGAAGTGCCCGGATGCGGGGACCCACTCGCCTGCAACTACAACGCCGACGCCACCGACTTCCTCGACGCGCTCTGCACCTACCCGGCCAGCGACGATGTCGACTGTGACGGTGTTTGCTTGAACGATGCCGATGGAGACGGGGTGTGTGATGAGGAGGAAATCCTCGGTTGCACCGACGACTTCGCTTGCAACTACAACGCCGACGCCACGGAAGAAGACGGCAGCTGCACCTACCCAGAGCCCGGATTTGACTGCAATGGCAACCCACTGCTGCTGGACGATTGCGACCCCGACTGCTTCGTGATCGACGATGCACTGGACAGCTACACGGTCCAATGTGAGGAAGACCTGCTCGCCATCGAGTGCGTGGAGAGTCCCACCGTCTACAACGGTTGTACCGGCGATGAGACCGTGGCCACGTCCTGTGTCTCCCTCCCGACGACAAGCTCTCACAACACTGGCATCGCCACCACGGCGATGGGTGTTGGCCCCGATGGCGCCATCCGGGTCTACGGCCTGCAAATGCAAGGTGTCGCCGCATCCGACTACTTCATCGAAGCCGGAGAAGGCCTCGCGTTCTCCCAATACGACAACGGCACCGCTGTTCTCGAGGGTGAAGTCGCCAACAACGTCAACCCCGACCAACGCTTCCAAGTCTACCTCGTGTTCGAGGATGGCATGAGCGGCGCGGAGTGGGGCGACCTCGGCAAAGGATACAAATACATCTACACCTGCGACAGCATCCCGACGGACGACTGGGAGATCTATACCCTCAAGAACGATCAGAGCTACCTCGAAGGTCTTGGAGACTTTGAAGGCAGCTTGCTGACCCTCAACCACGCTCCCGTCAATGAGCACTTCGGTTTCCAGGTCGGCCTTGCAGCCAACGACCACAATTGCAACTACGGCCTTGGAGGTTGGTTTGCTTGGGAAGGCACCATCGGTGGCATCCCCGTCTTCGGCGCCTTGGGTGACGTCATTGTCGACCTTGAGATGTCCTCCGAAAACGTCGAGCTCGACGAGATGTGCGTGACCAACGTCTACACCTTCATCGACCCGGTTTGTGGTGCCTTCAACGTGGAGCAGGAAATCTGCCGCTTTGACACCATCGCTCCAATCTTCCCGGATTGCCCGGAGGAGACCACGATTTCGTGCCTCGCCGACTTGCCGACGCCGGCCACAATGGTGGCCGTTGACAACTGCAACGACCCGAACAGTCCCATTGTGACCTTGCTAGACGATGAAATCATCGAGCAGAGCGGCACGGGATGCTACACCGTGTCTCGGACCTGGCAGGCCGAAGACCTGTTTGGCAACATCGGGGTCTGCACCCAGCTCATCCATGTGGTGGACACGGTGGCCCCCAGCATCGAATTGACCCTTCCCGGCGACCTGACGGTGTCCGTGGATGGTGACTGCCTGGCCCAGACCGGCGTCGACATGACCGGCACGGCCAGCGCCACGTACGAAGACGCCTGTGGCCTCGCCGAAGGCAGCATCATGCATGAAGACGTGGTGGTGGACTTCATCAGCGATGGCTGCTACACGATCGAGCGGATTTGGACGGCCACGGCCGAGGACGATTGCGGCAACATCGGCACCGCTTCCGGTGTCCAAATCATCCAGGTGGCCGATGGAATTGCTCCGGCCATCACCCTGAGCAACGTCCAGGAATCCGTCGCTTGCGACATGTGGAGCTGCGACCTCGACATGCTCGTGGACCTTGGCTTCGTCAGCTGGAACGACAACTGTGGCATTGACACCGCATTCGTCGCCTGCGCCCCCGCCTCCGGTGGCTGTGTGGACCTTGCCCCGACCTGGGACCTCGAGTACACTGTCATCGATGCCTGCGGCAACACCAGCACCGCCTCCCAATTCATCCTGATGGTGGATACGGTGGCCCCGACCATCGAGATTGTCTGCCCCGCGGATGTTGTGGTGGAACTGGATGCCGACTGCATTGGAGAGCTGGACCCGAGCCAAAGTGGTGAAGTCAGCATCACCAGCACGGACAACTGCGACGCAAGCCCGACGCTCAGCTACACCATCGAGGACAGCGCACCCGAGTACACCTGTGCCGACGGTGTAGGAACGTACGTCATCACACGCACCTTCTACGCAGTGTCCACGGACCACTGTGGCAACACGGCCGAGGACAGCTGCACCCAAGTGCTGACCGTCCAGGACGTCACCGCACCTGTGATTTCCCTCCTCGAATGCCCGGAGGATGTGACCCTCACCCTGGACGCCGACTGCATGGCGGATACGGGAGTGGAAGCCCTCGGCATGCCCACCGTGGAGGCCCAGGACGGATGCGATGCTGCACCGGCCATTGAGGTTTTCTACCTGGATGGCCCCGTCATCTCCCTGTGCGATGATTCCGATGGCAGTGCAGACGGCAGCTACAGCTTCGAGCGGGTCTTCTACGCTTATGCGACGGATGTCTGCGGCAACGTGGGCGATACGGCCATGTGCGTGCAGACCATCACGGCCGCTGATCAGACCGCTCCGGTCTTTGGCGACTTCCCGCCATACGAGCCGGTTTCCTGCGAATTGCTCACCGACCCCCTCGACCCCACACAGGTGCCGCTGGATGTCTTCGACAACTGCGATTCCGACCTGGAACTCTCTATCGAGGCTTGGCCGTTGAGCGGGTCCTGCCCCGGCAGCTGGATGCGCGTCTGGACCGCCACCGACGACTGCGGCAACGTGGCCATGGCGGAGCAATACCTTGCCCTGTTCGACAACACCGACCCGGTCATCACGTGCCCGGCTGACACCATCCTCGTGCTCGATCAAGACATCGCGGACGACACGACGACAACCGCATTGGGCATGGCCGAAGCCATGGACAACTGCAGCGCTTGGTCTGACATTGACATCGTGTACACGGACGGCAACTTCAGCATCGATTGCGAGGGCGACGACGACCAGCCCGAAGGCACCATGACCTTCATCCGGACGTTCACCGCCTCCGACTTCTGCGACAACACGGCTTCCTGTAGCCAGACAATCACCTTGATCGACACGCTTGGACCGATGGTCTCCGTGGAAGACGTGACCGTGTCCTGCCTCGATTACGATGCCGCGACGAGCTTCGGCGCGTTCACCGCAGAGGACAACTTCGACACCGAGGTGGCCCACACCTGGGCGGAAGACAGTGTCTACGCTCAGCTTTGCGCGGGCAGCTTCACGGTGGCCCGCACTTGGACCTTCGTCGACGACTGTGGCAACGAGACCCAAGCCCAACAGACCATCACGGTAGTGGACGAGACGGCCCCCATCGTCACGGCAGGTGAACTCAATGTCTCCATTTCATGTGAGGATTACAGCGACGCGAACACCGACGAGAACGTCTTCATCGAAGTGATGGACGAGTGCGGAAGCGAGGTGAGCATCACCTTCTTCGACACGCCGTTCAGCGGCGGTTGCGTGCAGCCCGTGGGCATGTACATGCGCACCTACACCTTCGAAGACGACTGCGGAAACGCCAACATGTTCGAGCAGATCATCGAGCTCTTCGATGAGACCCCGCCGACCATCGAGCTGGCCTGCCCGGCTGACACCGTGGTCTCCGCAGATGAGGCTTGCGCCGCCGATCTGTCCATCGAGGCCCTTGGCTTCGTGATGGCCTCGGCCACCGACAACTGCGGCGGAGAACCGTTGCTCGACATCACCTGGCAGGACCACGACACGGTGGAAACCTGCGCCGGCTCCTTCAGCTTCGAGCGGACCTTCACGGTCATCGCCACCGACAACTGTGGCAACGTATCCGAAGCCTCCTGCACCCAGAACATTGGCCAGGAAGACATCACGGCTCCGGAATTCCAAGATCCGCTTCCGCAGGACGTGACCGTGCCGTGCTTCGACATCCCAGCCGTGGCGGACATCACTGCCCTAGATGGGTGTGACGACGCTCCGATGGTGACCTTCTCCGAAGAGATTCTTGGCCTCAACGAATGCCCGGGTACGCAGACGTTGGTCCGCACCTGGACGGCCATGGATGCTTGCGGCAACAGCAGCAGCCACAGCCAAACCATTCAGGTCACAGACGAATTCGCTCCGGAGTGGGTGGGCGCCCTGCCGGGCGACACGACCGTCTCATGTGACGCCATTCCCGCAGCAGCTGTGCTGACCGCCACCGACAACTGCGATGACAACCTCGAGGTCATGTACGCGGAGAATGCCATGGACGGTGACTGTGCTCAGGAACAAACGATCGTCCGGACCTGGAGCACAATCGATTGTGCCGGCAACCAGATCATGCACATGCAAACGATCAGTGTGGTCGACACCGTGGCTCCGGTCATCGAAGGCCCGATTCAAGTGGAGATGCCTTGCGACGAGTGGGGTGTCGACACGCTCTTCGCGACCGTCAGCGACAATTGTGATGCCGCGGTGGAACTCGCCATCCTGTCGGACAACGAGTTCAACGGCTCTTGCGCCGGAAGCTACCTCCGCACGTATGTGGCCACGGATGCCTGCGGCAACAGCGACACCTTGATCCAGACGATCAACCTGGTGGACACGGAGGCTCCTGTCTTCACCTTTATCCCCCAGGATACGACCCTGTCTTGCGACCACGACTACACGGTGGGAAGCCTCGGTGCTGCTGAAGCCATCGACAACTGTGACAGCGAAGTGGAGATCAGCTACACGGACTCCATCACCTTGATCAACGACTGTCCCGGCACGGCTGAAGTCGTCCGCATCTGGACCGCCTTGGACGAGTGCGGCAACAACAAGACGGTCGAGCAGACCATCGTGTTGATCGACCAGGTGGCGCCGGTGTTCAACGAGTCCCTGCCTGCCGACATGACAGTGACCTGCGATGCAGTGCCGAATGCGGATGGCCTCACGGCGACCGACAACTGTGACCCCGACGTCATGGTGATGTTCGAGGAAGTGATGTCCGACGACGATGCCTGCCCGCACAACTACACGCTGACCCGAACATGGAGCGTGGCCGACTGCGCTGGAAACGAAGAAAGCCATGTCCAGACCATCACGGTGGTCGACACGGCAGCTCCAGCCTTCCTCAGCGGTCCTGCCGACATGACGGTGTCCTGTGATGCTGTTCCGGCCCCGGCCGACCTGTTCGAGCTGCAAGCCACGGACAACTGCGACGATGCGCTCAACTACGGTTACCTCGGAGAAACCTTCGAAGGTGGAGACTGCGACGACGGCTACCAGCTGACCCGCGAATGGTCCGTAACCGACTGCGCCGGCAATGCCAGCACCTGGACCCAGGTCATCACAGTGATCGACACCCTGGCTCCCGAGCTCAACATCACGTTCGCCGGCGGCTTGGCCGCGCATGACACCACTGTGTCCTGCATGGAGGACGCTCCGATGCTCGAAGCCACGAGCATTGACGCTTGTGACGAGTCCCCCTTCCTGCAGGCCTTGGTCGACACGACCTATCTAGACGATTGTGGCAACGCCACCATCAACTACAACTACATGACGGCGGACGACTGTGGCAACGTGGCCGAGGCCAGCATCGTCATCACGGTGTTGGACGAGCAAGCGCCCACTTGGGTGGATGTGTGCGGCATCGGTGACGGCGAAGTAGTGGAGGTCTGTGCAGAAGACTACACCGGTGGCATCCTGCTCCCGGAGACCGCTCCTTGTGATGTCATGGCCCTGGACAACTGTGGCGGGGATGTGAGCCTCGAGCTGGAGACCACCTCCATCGGCGAGTACGCCCCGAATGACAGTGTGGTCCAGTACTGCACCACGGAGACGCCCGCTGCCTTCGACGAGGGCGAGACCTGCAACGGCTACGAGACCCATGCCGTCCGCATGTTCAACTTCATCGGCGGAGAATTCTACTCCACGATGGAGACCGGTTTGGTGAGCCAGCTGCCCAATGGCGATTGGCTGATCGAAGAGACGGTGGTCGACAACAGCAACCCGAACGCGGGTTGGCACGTGGCCTTCACGCTGTCGGATGGCATGGACTACGAGACCTGGTCCGACCAGGACTTCCCGACCAGCTACAAGATGGATTGCGACCAACTCATGGACGACCACGAGAACTGGGCCTACTGGTTCCTCTCCTCCGGCACAATGACGGGTTGGGGCGATTATGACGGAAGCTTCCTGTCCTGCACGCACCAGCCGGCCAACCAGTACTACCGTTTCCAGGTGGGACTCGGTGCCAACAACATGAACGAGCACTATGGCTACAGCGGTTGGTTCGTGTTCTCCGGAATGCACCAGAACACTCCGGTGATGGGGTCGGGAGACTTCTTCGGCGACCTTGACTGTACGCTTCCGTACCAGATCGAGTACGACTACACGGCCACGGATTGCAGTGCCAATGCGGCTGAGTTCAGCTACACCGTGAATGTCATCGGCGAGGTCTGCGACCCAGATGGCGTGGAGACCGGACTTGTGGATGACGGAACCCCGTCTGCCGCTTCCGACATGATGGCCAGCATGAATGCCGCCGAGGCGCGCGGACCCATCCAGGTCTCGCACGTGGTGCCGAACCCGACTCAGGACTTTGCACAAATCGGATTCAACGTCCTCCAGGCCATGCGGATTGAAGTGGCCCTGCACGACGCTTCCGGCATGCTCATTGCGAACCTGTACAACGGTCAGGTCGACAAGGGCCAGAGCTACACGCTCGACATCCCAGCCAGCACGTTGGAGAGCGGTGTCTACCAGATCCGCATCAGCTCTCGCGAGGCCAGTATTGTCAAGCAATTCATGGTCACGGAATGATCCAATCGATCCATTGACAAATCAGGGAACCCTCATCTCTTGCGAGGTGGGGGTTCCTCCTTTTCAGGCCGCGGGCAACCCTTCCAAGCCCCGAAAACTTCCCCTTTAGAACAATCCTGCCGTCCCTTAATTTTCTCATTATGAACCGTTTCCTCTCCCACCTCCTGAAAAGCAGTGTCCTTCTGACTCTGCTGGTCGGATTCAACAGCGCCCAAGCCCAATGGCCCTACAACCCCAATGCAGACGGGGACGACAACATCGGAGCGGCAGACATCCTAGAAATCCTCGGCCTCTTCGGCAGTACATGGGAAGACAATGGCGTGCTCGGCATTGCCAGCGGAGGAACCGGGGCCGAGTCTGCGGATTCTGCCCGTGTGGCGTTGGGATTGAGCTTCATTTCGGACTCCACCACGACGCAGGGCATCAACACCTATGTCTGGACCTGGGTCGAAGATGACTTCCGCGTAACGGGACAGATGGCCCAAGGCCGCGACGTCACCGCACCGGGCTCCTATGCCTCTGCCCTGGGCGATGGCAGCGACGCCATCGGCAATTACAGCCACGCCGTCAACCGGAATACCACCGCCACCGGAACCTGCTCCAGCGCCATGGGGGAGGGTACGGAAGCGACGGGAACCGCCTCCCATGCGCAGGGCATGTTTACTGATGCCACCGCCACCACGGCCCATGCCGAGGGCTACAACACGAAGGCCCAAGCCAACTACGCCCACAGTGAGGGCTACGGCACCGTGGCCAACAACACCGCGGCCCATGCCGAAGGCTACAACACCACCGCCTCCGGATTCTTCAGCCACGCCTCCAACCGCAACACCGTCGCCAGCGCCACCTGTGCTCACGCGGTCGGCGAAGGCACCCAGGCCACGGCGGATGCCTCAGCCAGCGAGGGCTTCTACACGGTGGCTTCCGGGTTTGCCGGCCATGCAGAAGGTTATGAAACCACAGCCAGCGCCTTTGCCGCCAGTGCCGGGGGGTATTACACGATTGCGGACCAGGCCTACCAGACCGCCGTCGGCAAGTACAATGTTGCCGATCAAGCCGGCGTCCTGTTCGCGGTCGGCAATGGAGACGATGTCGACAACCGCTCCGATGCCTTGCAGATCAAGGAAGACGGCTCCGCGGTCCTGGCCGGAGACCTTCAATTCGGGGGGGTCAGCCTTCAAGACACCCTGTCTGCCCTCAACAGCCGCATCACCGCCCTCGAAGAGGCCATCGAAACGCTGATACTCGAACTGAACGGCCCCGCTAACGAATAAAGTGGCCCTTTGGCCCTGGCCTTGTGGTCGGGTAAACCGCTTTGTTTAATTTCGCGGTCCATTCTTCGCGGAATTCCCCATGGTGTAATGGCAACACTACTGATTTTGGTTCAGTCATTCTAGGTTCGAGTCCTAGTGGGGAAACCACGAAGTGCAAGGCGAAAGTCAATGCAACCGCACGGAGACCGGCACATTCAGTGACCGGTCTTTTTCTTTTCATGCCGACCTTGTCCAGCGATGGACGACATCCTGAATCTCATCGGCGGGGCGCATGTCCCCGCACAATCCGGAACGTGGCTCGACAACGTGGAGCCCGCAACAGGGGCCGTGTACGGGCGCATCCCCCGATCTGGAGAGGCCGACGTGGAAGCCGCCGTGGAAGCCGCACGGGCTGCTTTCCCCGCCTGGCGCGCCTGGGCACCTGCAGAACGCCGAGCTGTTCTGTCCCGTTTGGCGGACAAGGTGGCGGAGCATGCTGACGTCCTTGCTGCTGCGGAATCCAAGGACAATGGGAAACCCATCTCCCTCGCCGCTGCAGTGGACATTCCCCGGGCCGAGCAGAACCTGAGGTTTTATGCCTCCGCTGCCGAGCAATTCGCGAGCGAGAGCCACACCATGGGCGACGGCACGGTCAACTACACACTGCGCAAGCCGCTGGGCGTTGTGGGGTGCATCAGCCCTTGGAACCTGCCCCTGTACCTCTTCACCTGGAAGATTGCCCCTGCCCTCGCCAGCGGAAACTGTGTGGTCGCCAAGCCCAGTGAAGTCACCCCGATGACCGCCTTCATGCTGGGCCAATGGGCCAAGGAGGCCGGCCTGCCCGATGGGGTCTTGAACATCCTGCACGGACTCGGGCCGGAAGTCGGCCAAGCCATGGTGGACCACCACCACATCCGGGCCATCTCCTTCACGGGGGGGTCCGCCACCGGCGCGGCCATTTCCGCTGCCGCAGCGCCCAAATTCAAAAAGCTCTCCCTCGAACTGGGCGGAAAGAATGCTACGGTCGTCTTTGATGATGCCGACTTCGACGAAGCTCTGAATACAGCCGTTCGGGCCGCGTTTGCCAACCAAGGCCAGATCTGCCTATGCGGGTCCCGTATCCTCGTTCAAGACACGATCTACGAGAAGTTCCGCGATGCCATGGTCGCCAAGGTGTCCCGGATGCGCATCGGAGATCCGGCCGACCCGGCCACGAAAATGGGCGCAGTCGTCTCCCGGGCCCACCGGGACAAGGTGCTCGCCGCCATCGCCACGGCACGGGGGGAAGGGGGCACCATCCTGTGTGGCGGTGGCCGCCACCAACCTAGGGAACCTCGACTCAAGGGCGGCTTCTTCGTACAACCCACCCTCATCGAAGGCCTCGACCACACCTGCGTCACCAACCGCGAAGAGATCTTTGGCCCAGTCGCCACCCTGCAGCCCTTCTCGGACGAGCGGGAAGCCCTCGGCCTGGCCAACAGCACCAAATATGGACTCTCGGCCTCAGTTTGGACCGCGGACTTGACGCGGGCCCACCGTTTTGCGGCCGGCATCGATACCGGGATGGTCTGGCTCAATTGCTGGCTCGTGCGCGATCTGCGCACCCCTTTTGGCGGCACGCGGCAGTCCGGCATCGGACGAGAAGGCGGGTACAACTCCATGCGGTTCTTCACCGAGCCCCAGAACGTCACGGTCAAGCTCTGAGCGGAATCCACAGCGGCCTGTAGCGCAACCTTTTGGACCTCCCTGCGGGATGCCCCTCAGCGCAGGCGACTTTTCGGTCATGCTTCTGCGTTCTCTTCCCTTCTTGTTCCTGGTCCCCGTCGTGTGGTTTGCCAGTTGCGTTCCCATGAGCCAATTCGCCGAAGTGCGGGACGATCGAGACACGCTTGACCGGGATATCTCGGTACTGACCGAGCAGGCCGAGGCGCTTCGGCTGGCTGTGGCCGAAAAAGAGGGTCAGGCCCGCGAAGACGCCCGGCAGATTCAGGCCCTCGAAGCCGACACCAACCGGCTCGGCCAAGCCCTCCGCAGCCAACAGCTTCGCAATGCAGAGCTGGAGGACCTCAACGGCATGCTGACCGATGAGCTCGACCGCAAGCGCTCCGCTTCTGGTGCCGAACAGGCCGCCTTGCTCGCCGAACTTCAGCGCATCCGGACCGACCTTCAATTCCAGGAAGACAGCCTCTTGGCATTGGAGCGCGACCTGCGCGCCCGCGAAGCCCGGGTGGCCGAATTGACCCGCATGCTCGACGCCCAGAAAAAGGCAGGAGAGGCGTTGCGTGCGAAACTGAGCGATGCCCTGTTTGCCTTCCGCAACCGCGGACTCGAAGTCGAAGAGCGCGAGGGCAAGGTCTACGTCCGCCTTTCCTCCAAACTGCTGTTTGCTTCGGGCAGCACCGCCATTGACCCTGAAGGTGAGCAAGCCCTCGTGGAGCTGGCCCAAGCCATCGAAGGCGAGTCCGGCTTCGAAGTGGTCGTCGAAGGCCACACGGATGACGTGGCCTTCAACCGGCCCAATCCACCCAAAAACAATTGGGAGTTGAGTGCACTGCGTGCCACGGCAGTCATCGAAGTCATGACGGCCAACAGCAGCCTTGGACCTGAAGTGCTGACGGCAGCCGGTCGCAGCGAGTACCACCCCCGCGACCCGGAAGACCGCGCGCGCAACCGCCGAATCGAAGTCGTCCTCAGCCCGAAACTCGACGGGCTCTACGACTTGCTGGATGAATGATCAGTTGATGGGAAGCAAGAAGGAGCCTTGGGCAATGCTGATGCCCCCGGTTCCATCGCTTCCGATGAGGCTTCCCCCGAAGGTGCCCACCACGATTCCGCCGGCTTCCGGCAGGATGTAAAGGATCTCGACGGTGAAGTTGGCGCCGGGCTGCGCAGAGGTGTACATCTGACCTCCCGGGGCGTTGTAGGTGCACACGCCAGCCGGCGCACTCGACTCGTTGAGCGCAATCTGCGCACCGGCAATCCAACCCACACTGGGTTCTGGAAGCGTCATGCCGATGGCATCCGTGGTGATGGAAACGCCGCCGAGGTTCAGCGTGGTGCCATCCAAAGAGCAGGTGGTCTCGAAGTCGGCCACGAGCTCCGTGCCGTTGGCCTTCCAGTCCATGTTGCCGTCACACGGCGGGCAAATCGTCCCGCCGCAGTCGATGTAAAGCTCATCGCCGTCGAGCAGGCCATTGGTGCAGTCGCCATCGGTCGGACACGCCGGGCAATCTGGACCGCCGCAATCAACGCCAAGCTCCTCGCCGTTGAGCAATCCGTCCTCGCAGGAGGGGCAAACCTCGCAGTCCGGGCCGCCGCAATCGACATCGATTTCGTTGCCGTTGAGCAACCCGTCTCCGCAAAGCTCTCCGCAATCGATGCCCGTGTCTCCACCGCAGTCGATTCCTGTCTCGCCCGGATCAAGCTGGCCATTGAAGTTGACGTCGCATGGGGCGCATTCGCCGCCGCAATCTACCCACTGCTCGCCCAGCACCTGGTCCCAGACGCCGTTCTCGCAAGGGTCACAGGGCTGACAGATGGGGCCCCCGCAGTCCACCAGCTCCTCGCCATTGTTGAGGATGCCGTCAAAGCAGTTCGGGCCGATGAGGTTGTCGTCGTTGAGGCAGGAGGTGCCGAGGAAGATGGCACACAGGGAAAGGGCCCCGAGGGCAAGAGAGGGAAGGCGGAACGAGGTCATCGTTGTATCTTTCAAGACGCGCAATTTAAGGGAGTCCGGTCCGATTGCGCGCGGTCTTCCATGAAGTTCCGCTCCTGCCCGAAAGCCTCGCGTACCTCTGTTCATGACCCGTCAACCTCACGTTCCTCCAGCCGATTGGACCCCCCGCGAAGCTGGCAGGGAGCAACTGGGCAACGTCCACCCGGACGCCTTGGTTGCGCGGCTCCTCGAATTGAGGGGCGTGGACACCGACGGTTCCGACGCTTTCTTTGCCCCCGAACTGGGCCATCTGCACGACCCCCACGACATGCTGGGCATGGAGCAGGCTGTCGACCGGCTCGTGGAGGCCCAACGAGAGGGCCAGCGCATCATGGCCTACGGGGATTACGATGTGGACGGCGCCACCTCAGTGGCCCTCATTCAGGAATTCCTTCACAACAATGGATTTGACGTCCTGCCCTACATCCCGGACCGCTACAGCGAGGGATACGGCCTTTCGAAAGAAGGCGTCCGGATTGCGGCGACATCCCAGTGCAAGATCATCATCACCCTCGATTGTGGCATCCGGGCCGTCGAACGGGTGGCTGAGGCCAAAGCTCTGGGCATCGATGTCATCATCTGTGATCACCACCTGCCGGGATCGGCCATGCCCGAGGCCCACACCATCCTTAACCCCAAACAACCCGACTGTCCCTATCCCTTCAAGGAACTCAGCGGGTGCGGGGTGGCATTCAAACTGACACAGGCCCTGACCGAGCGGTTCGGACTGTCGCCGATGAGCGCCTACGATGGATTGGACCTGGTGGCCTTGAGCATCGCCTCGGACCTGGTCGAGGTCACCGGAGAAAACCGGGTTCTCCTCCACCACGGCCTGCGGACCATTGCACGCAACGCGCGCCCAGGCATCCGTGCCCTGCTCAATGTGGTCCGGTGCACCCCCGACTATCTGACGGTGCGCGACATCATCTCGCGCATTAGCCCGCGCATCAATGCGGCCGGCCGCATGTCCCGCGCCACGGAAGCGGTGGATCTGTTGACCGCCCGGAACGAGCAACGGGCTGGTGAACTCGCCCTCAACCTAGATCGGCTCAACCAGATCCGCCGCTCGTACGATGCAGAAGTGACGGAAGCCGCCATCCAGCAGCTGACGGACCGCCCTGAATACCAGCACATCAACATTGTCTGGGGCCGGAATTGGCACCGGGGCGTGATCGGCATCGTAGCCACGCGCCTGGTCGAGCACCGGTATCGCCCAAGCGTGGTCATCAGCGACGACGACGGGGTGCTCGTGGGCAGTGCCCGTTCTACGCCCGGCTTGGACATCCACGCCTTGATTCGAGAGTGCAAAGCGCACCTCATCCAATATGGCGGACACGCCATGGCGGCGGGCATCACCGTAAAGCCTGGCTGTGCGGAGGCCTTTGCGGAAGCCTTGGATCATGCTGTCGGTCGGGAACTCCAATCCGTGAGCCGCAGGGAGCCCCGCCACTTCGACCTGGACATCGACCTAGAAGTCTGCTCCCCCAAGCTCCTCACCCAACTCCGGCAGTTCGAGCCATTCGGACCCGGCGCCCCGGCACCCGTATTCCTCGCGCGAAGCGTGAAGCTGGCACAGATCCCGCGCACCGTAGGAAAGGGCGACCGCCACGTGCGCATCGCCATGGCCATGGGGGAGGGCAGGCGACCGTTGGATGCCGTCGGGTTTGGATTGGGCCACCGGTTGGCTACCCTCATCGAGTCGGAGCGGCTCGACGTGGTATTCCGGGTGGAAACCGAATGCTACCGAGGCGTGCTTCAGCCCCGCATCACTTTGCTGGACTTCTGGACGCACCGCAACGATCGCGGGTGATCAACGCGCTTTGCGCACGTCTTCATCCCGCATGTCGTGCAGGATGGTACTCTCGAAATGCAACGCCAGCTTGCTGACGCGCTTGGACACGGCCATCTTCCGACGCAACAGGTCGACCTCTTCAGCCGCAGGGTCCTCCGACGTCGAAGGGTCCTCCGCCACTTCCTCCAACCGTTTGCGGATGCGGTAACCTTCGCCACGGGCTTCGTCGAGCATGAGCCGATGCAATGCGCCCTGCAAGGCCGCCTTGAGTTGGTCTTCTTCCGTCTCCGGCTGGATGCCATGGCGCTCGAGCCAGTTCGAGCTCAGCGTGAATTCGGTCACCAGCAAATCCGCCGTGAGCGTCATGACCTCGGGATCATTGAGGCCGAGGTCCTCCGCAAGGGGAATGCGGCCCCCGATCATTTCTTCCCGCACATGCTCCACCACGCGGTCCACCACAGGATTGCGAATGGCCAGCCCCAGCGAATCGAGTTCGTGCATCATGAACTCAGCCAGAGGCACCTCAATGGAAGGAGACTCGCCATCTTCCAACGGTTCTGGCGGTTCCACTCCTTCGGGCAATTCCAGCGTAACCTTGTGACGGCCGTACTGAAGCAAGAGGCGGAGGAGGTCCTTTTCCCGGCCCTCCCGACCCACCTTTCCTGACAGCCGTGGGGACCCAATCGGAGCATCGACCTCGGGCTTGAGGGAAGGCAGGGGTGCCTTCGCCTCCTTTTCCAGTTTCTGGATTGCCTGCCGGCCGAGTTCTCCCAACAGGTCGTCGACCTGCATGCCGAGTCGGGCGGCACTCTCTTGCACGTAAATGGTCCGCTTGAGCTCGTCGGGCACCTGCGCAATGCTCTGCACGACACTCCGCACCATCTCCGCCCGTTTGACTGGGTCGTCGGCGGCCTCTTCCTGGAGCAGGTCGATCTTGAAGCGGATGAAGTCGAGGCTGTTCTGGTCCAGCCACTCCATCAGGGCCTCCTTGCCGAGTCGCTTGGCGAAGGTGTCGGGGTCCTCTCCGTCCGGAAGGACGGCCACCTTCACGTCCAACCCTTCGCCAAGAACGATGTCCACGCCGCGGATAGCAGCGCGCAGTCCGGCGGGGTCCCCGTCGAACAGCATCGTCATCTGCTTGCTGAACCGGCGAAGCAACCGCACCTGTTCAACGGTCAGGGCAGTCCCAGAACTCGCCACGACATTCTGCACCCCGGACTGGCGCATGGCCATAACGTCGGTGTAACCCTCCACCAGGATAGATCGGTCCTCGCGCACGACTTCATTGCGGGCGAGGTGAATCCCATAGAGCGCCCGCGACTTGTCATAAAGCGGGCTCTCGGGGCTGTTGATGTACTTCGGAACTTTCTTGTCGGTCTTCAACGTCCGGCCACCGAATCCGATGAACCGGCCGGTGACGTCACGGATTGGGAAAATGACTCGGCCCCGGTAGAAATCGTACAGGGTCCCATCGTCCCGGCGCTTGGCCAGTCCGCTCGCCTCCAACCACTTCTCCTGATAACCGGCCTGTTTGGCGGCTTCGACCAAAGCACCCGGTTGCCCCCAAGGCGTGTCCGGGCAATAACCAATGGCGAATTCCTCGATGGTCGCGTCCCCGAAACCGCGTTGGCGCAGGTAGCCGAGGCCCACGCTCTTGCCCTCTCCGGTTTGCATCAATTGCTCGGTGAACCACTTCTGTGCCCACGTTGCGAGGTTGGACAAACTCTCGCGCTCGGTCTTTTCCTCCTGCTCTTCCTGGGTTAGCTGCCGCTCCTGGATCTCGATGCCGTACTTGTTGGCCAACCAGCGCAGTGCTTCCGGGTAGGACAGCTTCTCGTGCTCCATCAGGAAGGTCACGGCACTGCCGCCCTTGTTGGAGCTGAAACATTTGAAGATGCCTTTGCCGGGCACCACGTAAAACGAAGGAGTCTTCTCGTTGGTGAAGGGGCTCAATCCACGCAGGCTCGTCCCGCTCTTTTTGAGCTGGACGAAATCCGAGACCACATCTTCAATGATGGTGGCCTGTAGGATGGCGTCGACGGTGTCCTTGGGGATCATGCGGGCGGAAAACGGATGGACAAGGTAGCGCCTCCATTTCGGTCCTCACCCTGCCGCCTGGGTCAGTCGGCGATGAGCTTGAACCCCTTTCCATGCACGTTGAGAATCTCCACGCGCTCGTCCTCCTTGAGGTGCTTGCGGAGCTTGGCAATGTAGACGTCCATGCTTCGGCCGTTGAAGTAATTCGCGTCGCCCCAGATGGCGTTGAGGGCGTATTCCCTTTCCAACAGGGCATTCTTGGCCTTGGCCAACAAGAAGAGGAGCTCGTTTTCCTTGGTTGTCAACCGCTGGGCCGCGTCTCCAAGCCGCAATTCCTGTCGGTTGTAGTCGTATGCGTAGTGGCCGATGGTCATCTCACCCACTTCTTCCTCCGCGTCGGGCAAGGCGGCCGAACGGCGCAAAATGGCCTCGATACGCGCCTCAAGCTCATCCATAGAGAAGGGCTTGGTCATGTAGTCGTCCGCCCCCACTTTGAATCCTTGCAGCGTGTCCTCTCGCTGGCTCTTGGCGGTCAAAAAGAGGATGGGCACATGGCGGTTCAAGCCCCGGATTTCCTCGGCGACCTGGTACCCGTCCTTGACCGGCATCATGACGTCGAGGATCACAAAATCGAAAGAGCCCACCCGGAACTGGCGGACGCCTTGGGCGCCATCTTGGGCCCAGGTGGCGTTGTATCCTTTCCGAACCAGGAAGTCGGAGAGGAGTTTGCCGAGGTTGGGGTCGTCTTCGCAGAGGAGAATGTCGAGCTGTTGCTTCATGATGACGTCGTTTGGGGAAAGACCAAAGTGAAAGTGCTGCCCTCGCCGGACTCACTCACAACGTCGATTTGCGCGCCATGTTGCTGCATCACTGCACTCACGTAGCTCAAACCCAGGCCGAAGCCCTTCACGTCATGGACGTTTCCGGTGGGTACTCGATACAGCTTATCAAAAACCTTGCCCAAATGCTCTTTGGCGATTCCAATGCCATTGTCGGTGAAGGCCACATGCAGACGGTCCGCATCATTCCAAGACCGCACGGTGAGGCGCGGTTGGTCTCCACCGTACTTGATGGCGTTGTCCACGAGGTTGAAGACCACGTTCATCAAATGGGTCCGGTCGCCCTCGATCAAAGGGTTGGTGGCCTTCAGCTGGCTGGCCGCAGCCCCCCCCTGTTTGCGGATGTGAATCGCATGGTTGCGCAGGACTTCTTCCACGAGGTCGTGGAAGTTGATGGTCTGACGGTAGAGCTCCAGTTCGCCCTGGTCCAACATGGCGGCGCGCAAGACGTTCTCCACAAGCTGCCCCAGCCGTTTGTTTTCAGAGCGAATCAGCTGCACGTAGTAGCGCGCATTGTCAGGGTCGCCTGACATGGCCGGGTCAAGCAGGGCTTCCCCTGCCAGTCCGATCGTCGAAATGGGCGTCTTTAGCTCGTGGGTCATGTTGTTGATCAGATCGCTCTTGAGCCGGTTGAGGCGCTCGGCCTTGCGCAATCCAGACGCCGCGTAAGCCGTGAAGAACACCAACACCACCATCAGGAGGAGGTTGGCGGTGAGTTGCCACCACATATCGCTGGCGAGCACCCACGATTTCTGCGGAAAAATGACGGTGTACAACTGGACCTCTTCGAGCGTCTGTTCATCTCCGACGGGGATGCGATAGCCCGCCTCGGAAAACGCCTCGAGTCTGTCCACATCTTGATCTTGCAGGTAAATGGGCCGGCCATAGCGGTCCAACAGCGCCGACCGGAAGGGAAAGTCCACGTTGCGGTTCCGAAGCACGGCCGACAAAAGGCTGTCTGCAATGGCCATGCCCCGCTCCCGTTCCAGTGCCGCCTCCGCCCGAAGTGCGGACAAACTGTCCGCGCCAGGACCCACCATTGGGGCGAGGCCATCGGTAGGAATCGGCGGGAAGGCCACCCCCGAGAGATCCAACATAGATTGCACCTCCACCAACGCCGTCCGGGCCTGCTCGTCGAAGAGGGTGCTGCGCGAGTCGACCAATGCGCGAATCCAGCTGAATTGCAGCGCAAGCAGCCCCATGAGGAGGCTGCCCATTCCCAAGATGAGGATGGCGGTGCGGCGTTGGCGCATGACGTAAAATTAGGGGTCGGTTCGCCGCAGCCTCGTGCAACCTATCTTTGCGGCCTTTAACAGCGCCATGAACGACTCGCCCATCCGCATTTTGGCTGGTTCTGCCTCCAAGGACCTGGGTGCCCGCATTGCCATGGGGTACGGTACCCCGCTTGCGGAAGTGAAGCACACCGTCTTCAGCGATGGCGAGTTTCGGGTGAGCATCGAAGAGACGGTCCGTGGCAAAGAGGTGGTCATTGTGCAGAGCACGTTCCCCCCGACCGACAACCTGCTCGAATTGCTCATGCTCATCGATGCGGCCAAGCGCGCGTCGGCCAAGCGCATTGTAGCGGTCATCCCCTATTTCGGCTTTGCTCGTCAGGACCGGAAGGACGCCCCCCGGGTGGCCATCGGAGCCAAGCTCATCGCCAACATGCTGACCACTGCCGGTGTAGACCGTGTGATCACCATGGACCTCCATGCTGACCAAATCCAAGGTTTCTTCGAGGTGCCGGTGGACCACATCTACGGCAGCGCCGTCTTCCTCCCCTACCTCGAGAAGATGAACACCGACAACCTGCTCATCGCCACGCCGGACACCGGTGGAACGAAGCGGGCCAACGCCTTCGCCAAGTACCTAGGTGTGGACATGGCCATCTGCTACAAGCAGCGGAAAGTGGCCAACCAAGTCGCCAGCATGCGCGTCATCGGCGACGTCGAAGGCAAGGATGTGGTCCTCGTCGACGACATCTGCGATACGGCCGGCACCCTCACCAAGGCTGCCGGCTTGATGAAGGAACACGGCGCGACGAGCGTCCGTGCCGTCTGCACCCACCCCGTTTTGTCCGGCCCCGCCTACGAGCGGATCGCCGACAGCGCCCTGACCGAGCTGGTTGTCACCAATAGCATTCCGTTGCGCGACGACAAGCCCACAGACAAGATCACCGTGCTCGATTCAGCGGACCTCTTTGCCACGGCCATCCGGTGCTTGGTCCAGAACGAGAGCATCAGTTCGCATTTCCTCATTACCTAAATACACAACATGAAAACTGCTTCATTGAGCGGCTCTCCTCGTGAGGGCGTAGGGAAAAAGGATGCAGCCGAACTCCGCGCCAAGGGGCAAGTCCCCGGCGTGCTGTACGGCGGCTCCGAGCAGGTTCACTTCCACGTGAACGAAGTCCAACTGAACAAGCTGGTCTTCACCCCGGACACGTACCGCATGGCATTCGAAGTCGGCGGCACCACGTATGACTGCATCGTGCAGGACATCCAGTTCCACCCGGTGACTGACCGCATTGTCCACCTCGACCTCCTGCAGGTCATCGCGGACAAGCCGATTCAGGTCAAGCTTCCGGTCACCACGTCCGGCACCAGCGTGGGTGTTCGGAACGGTGGTCGCCTCCACCTCGTGTATCGCCGCCTCCCGGTGGTCGGTCTTGCAGACAGTATTCCGGAAAGCATCAGCGTCGACATCAGCCCTCTCGAAATCGGAGACTCAATCCGTGTGGCGGACATCACCGTCGAAGGGTGCACCGTACCCCTCAACGACTCCGCCGTCGTTCTCGGTGTGAGGCGCACGCGTGCCGCCATGTCTGCCGCTGCTGGTGAAGATGGAGAAGGTGGAGAAGGTGGAGAAGCAGAAGGTGGCGAGGAGGCCGCTGCAGCTGAGGAATAACCCCCGCTGAACCATGAAGTACCTGTTGGTCGGCCTCGGCAACCCCGGAGCTGAATATGCGCGTACGCGCCACAACATTGGCTTCATGGCACTGGATGCGTTGGCGGAGGCGAGTGGCGCCTCCTTCAAGGCGGACCGGTTGGGCGACGTGGCCCGGTGCAAGCATCGGGGCCGCCAGCTCGTCCTGCTCAAGCCATCCACCTTCATGAACCTGAGTGGCAAAGCGGTCCGACATTGGTTGGATGCGGAGAAGCTCGGGTTGGACCGCCTTCTGGTGGTGACCGACGACATCCACCTGCTCTACGGAACGTTGCGCTTGCGCGGAAAGGGCAGCGATGGGGGTCACAACGGACTGAAGGACATTCAAGCCGTACTCGGCACCTCCAACTATGCCCGCTTGCGTTTTGGTGTTGGCGCGGATTTCGGCCCAGGCCGACAGGTGGACCATGTGCTGGGGCCCTTCAGCAAGGAGGAAGAGGACAAGATGGCAGAGCGCCTCGGCAAGGTCACAGACCTGATGCGGTCCTTCGCCTTTGTGGGGCTTCAACGCACGATGAGCGCGTTCAACAACACGTGATCAGCCTTCCCTGAAAGCGTAGAGGCCCTTGTCCCGAATCACCTCGGCTGCTGCATCCGGCAGCAGGTAACGCACCAGATCCCCTTGGGCCAAGGACTCGCGGAGGTACGTGCTCGAAATGCTGATGATGGGCGCGTCACTCAAGATGATGTGCTGCCCGTCAGGCGCCACGGTGCCCTCCACTTCTCGCACCTCGCCTTCGGCATAAGCCCGAGGGTAGACGAGGAAGCCGTACCCGTCCACCAATTCCCGCCAGCGGGCCCATTGCTGCAAGGTCCGCAGGTTGTCCTCGCCGATGATGATGCGGAACTGCTTGTCCGGGTGACGCTTGGACAGGCAATCCATCGTGTGCGCCGTGTAGTTGGGCCGGGGCAATCCGAATTCGACGTCCTCGGCGGCCAACCTGGGGTTGTCAGCCACGGCCCGGCGGACCATCTCCAGTCGGTCTTGTTCTGGAGCCAGGCCATCCGCTTCCTTCATCGGGTTGTGCGGGGTCACCACGAACCAGACTTCATCGAGCCCATGGTGCGACAGCATGTGCTGTGCGATGATCAGGTGACCGGTGTGAATGGGGTTGAAGGAACCGAAGTACAGCCCGACCCTCATGCGTCCGTGTTTTCGGGACCGAGAAAGGCCTCGGCGACCCGGTCCAATTCAGCACAGGCGTCGTCAAGGTCGTCGTTGACGATCACCACGTCAAAGTGCGCTGCACGGGCCAGCTCGCGCTCGGCCTTGGCCAGCCGACGGGCGATCTCCTCCTCACTGTCCGTGCCTCGGCCACGCAGCCGCGCCTCGAGCACTTCGAGGGAAGGCGGCTGGACAAATAAGGTTTGGATGTGGTCGCCCAGCAAAGCCTTGAGGCGGATGCCCCCTTCGACATCCACATCGAACATCACATGACGGCCTTGCGCCCAGATGGTGTCCACGGCCGACTTTAACGTTCCGTAGAGGCGCCCGTCATAAACCTCTTCCCATTCGAGGAAGTCGCCCTGCTCCACACGCGACCGGAAAGCTGCCGTGTCCAAAAAATGGTAGTCCACGCCGTCCTGCTCCTCACCACGCGGGGCGCGGTTGGTCGCGCTGACGCTGAACGCCAGGTCACCGCGTCCGGCCATGAGGCAGCGGACGAGCGTGGTCTTGCCGGATCCCGAAGGTGCGCAGAACGCCAAAGCCTTGCCTGTGGGCACCATTGGGTCGCGGTTTGCGGCGGGATCCGCAGTGGACATGGTGGGAGACATCAGAGGACGTTAAGGACCTGTTCCTTGATCTTTTCGAGCTCGTCCTTCATTTGGACAACGATGCGCTGCATGCCGGCATCTTGGCTCTTGCTGCCGAGCGTGTTGATCTCGCGGCCGATCTCCTGGGAGATGAATCCAAGCTTCTTGCCTTGGCCGTGTTCGGCATCCAGCATTTCGAGAAAGTAGGTGCAATTGGCCTCAAGGCGAACCAACTCCTCGGTCACGTCGAGCTTCTCCAGATAGAAAATCAGTTCGTGCTCAAACCGATTCTCGTCGATGCGGTCGCGTGGAATGTCAGCCTCAATGTGCTCACGCAAGCGCCCTCGCGTGCGGGCAGTCCGGGCTTCGAGCAAGGGGGCCAGGTCCTGTTGCAACGCCTGAATCTGGCCAATGCGCTGTCGGAAATCGGACTCGAGCACGGCGCCTTCCTGGGTGCGGTATTCCTTGAACTGATCTGATGCTGCGGTGACGAGAGCCTTCAGCGCCTCCCATTCCCCCTCTCCTAGGGCATCCTTGGATGCACTGACCGCGTCGGGAAAACGAAGGGCCGACTGCATCTTCTGCAACTGGCCTGGCACGTGGTCCTCGGGGATGCCATTGGCGGCAAACAGCGGCGTCAGTTGATCCACATATTGTTGGAGCAACCCCGTGTTGACTTCGTTGCGGACGTCCGATGAATCCGATTCGAAGTGGATCAGCAGGTCAGATTTCCCACGGCCGACCGCTTGGCCAACTTGCTTTCGGAGCTCCATTTCGTGGGGCCGGAACCGGGAGGGCATGCGCACGGACAGGTCCAACCCCTTGCCATTCAACGACCGAACCTCCACTGTGTATTTCCGCGCACCAATGTGCGCCTCGGCCTTTCCGTAGCCAGTCATGGACAGGATCATGCCGCAAAATACAGCGGTGACCCGGGCCCGCCGCCCACAGGTTCCCCGAGGTACCTTTGGCACCATGGCTGACCTCGCCACCATCCGCCGACCCGTCGACGCCGAAATGAAGGCGTTCCAAGGCCACTTCAAGGAAGCGATGAAAACGTCCGTCCCCCTGTTGGACCACATCACGCGCTACATCGTGCGGAGCCGTGGCAAACAGATGCGGCCGCTGTTGGTCTACCTGTCCGCCGCGGCCAACGGTGGTACTCAGGTCCGCACCCACGTGGCCGCCACGCTTATCGAACTCCTGCACACCGCCACCTTGGTCCACGACGACGTGGTGGATGCGGCCGAGACCCGGCGGGGGTTCTTCTCCATCCAAGCCCTCTGGAAATCTAAGATTGCCGTCCTCGTGGGCGATTACCTGCTCAGCCGGGGCCTGCTGATCTCCATGGACCGCGATTCCGTGGATTTGCTGCGCATCACCTCGAAGGCCGTCGAAGCCATGAGCGAGGGAGAGCTCCTTCAAATCGAGAAAGCCCGCCGGTTGGACATCACCGAGGAGGTGTACTACGACATCATCCGCCGCAAAACCGCTTCGCTCATTGCCGCCTGTTGCGCGGCTGGAGCCGCCAGTACCGGGGCCGATGAAGCGGATGTGCAGCGCATGCACGCCTTCGGGGAGGCCATGGGCATCGCGTTCCAAATCAAGGATGACCTGCTCGACTTCGCCCCGACGAGCGCGACCGGAAAACCCAAGGGGGGCGATGTGAAAGAGCGGAAAATGACCCTGCCGCTCATCCACGATCTCCAATCCAAATCCAAGGGGGACCGCCGCCGCACCATCCGCGCCATCAAACGCAGCGCCAAAGCGCCCGAGACGGCGGCCCGCCTGTTGGAAGAAATCCAAAACGGCCCAGGCATCGCCTACGCCGAGTCAGCCATGCGCCAGTACCGGGACGAAGCCGTCGCCCTGCTCGCTGGTTTGCCCGACACCCCCGCGCGGCAATCCCTCATTGACCTCGTCGACTTCACCATTTCACGTCGGAAATGATGCGCCGGATTCTTCCCGTTTGTCTCCTGGTTCTTGCCGCGTGTGGCGGGCCTGACCGCACCGAAGATGTCGTAGCGCAATGGCCGGATGGAAGCCGCAAGGAGGTCCGCTCCACAGAGGAAGGCGTCGCCGGTGAAGAGGTCCAGCAGTTTCACGAAAACGGCAGAATCCATGTCCGCGGTCGGCTCGTCGAGGGCGTCCGGGAAGGCACTTGGAACACCTACCGAGACAGTGGAAAACCTTGGAGCCAAGTGGACTATGTGTCGGGCGTAAAAGAGGGCCTGTTCCGCACCTGGCACCCCAACGGTCTGCCCCACATCGAAGGCCAACATGCCCAGGGAATTCCTTCGGGTGAATGGACCTTCTTCAGCACGGAAGGCGCCGTCGTGGAAGTCCGCGACATGGCCGCCGTGAATTGAACCGCCCCTTGTGGGTGAAACGCACACGGCCGACACACGCAGCCACGCCCATTGGCGTTCTTTGAGGGCATGTCTCCAACGTGGCGTCCCCTTTCGGTTGGCTTGCTCGCCGCCTTCTGGCTTTCTTCCGCCTTGACGGCTTTTGCCGGCGCAGAAGACCAACGCACCTACATCCAACAATGGAAGGACGAGGCCATTCGCCAGATGTTCGAGCACCGCATTCCCGCGAGCATCACCTTGGCGCAAGGCCTGCTCGAAAGCGGCTCGGGAAAGAGCGAATTGAGCCAAAAGTCAAACAACCACTTCGGCATCAAATGCCACAAAGACTGGCAGGGCGGGCGCACCTACCACGACGACGATGAAAAAGGCGAGTGCTTCCGGGTGTACGACGACCCGCGAGACAGTTACCACGACCACAGCCTGTTCCTAAAGAAGAAGCGCTATGAACCGCTCTTCGCGTTGGACATCGACGATTATAAGGGGTGGGCCAAAGGGTTGAAGCGCTGCGGGTATGCCACGAGCCCCACTTATGCGAAGGCCCTCATCGAGCTCATCGAACGCCACGAGTTGGACCGGTATGACGACGAGGGAATGGCGTGGATCCGGCGCGGAGAAATGCCGGGTCGCGAGCCCTTGATAGCCGACAACAGCGGCAGCGACTCGCGCAGGGAAGACGATGTCCGGGCCGTCAACCTCAGCGGAAGCCGCCTGGGCGGCATCACCGACAACGACGTGACGTGGATCCAGGGCCGGAAAGGCGAGACCCTCGGCGACATCGCCGGTGCGCTCAAAGTGGCCGTGTGGCAGCTCCGCAAGTACAATGACCTCGATGGCGCCAAGGCGAGTACGGCCCTCGATTCCGACCGCCGGTTGTACACGCAACCCAAGCGGAGACGCGGCACGCGGGATTGGCACGTGGTCCAGCAGGGCGAGACCTTGCGCACCATCAGCGATGCAGAAGCCGTAAAGCTCAAGGTCCTTGTGGACCGGACTGGCCAGTCCCCCGATGCCGCATTGCCGGAAGGCTACAAAGTGCCCTTGAGGTTCCCACCAAAAGAGGATGGAAGCCTGCCTTGGTATGCCGGCATCGGAGGCGGAAGCTGAGCCTGTTCCACTTTACCTTGCATTCATGCCCTTCTATCAGACGCGCGGGCAGGTTCCGCACAAGCGCCACACCCAGTTTCCGAAGGCCGACGGCACGCTCCACCATGAGCAACTGTTCGGTACGATCGGTTTCGTGGGCATGAGCTCATTGCTCTACCACCTGTACCCGCCGACCATGGTGAAATCCGTTTCGGAGCCAGTGGATGCCCGCCCGGTGGAAGGGGTCAAGGTGAACCTCAAGTCCCGCCGCGTTTCAGGATTCAAGGCGCCTTCATCGGGCCATGCACTCACTGCGCGGGTGCCGATGATGTTCAATGCGGACTGCACCATCTCCGTGGCCCGGCCGACCGAGGCCGACCCGGCGGACCGCTTCTACAAGAATGCCGACAGCGACGAGGTCGTCTTCATCCACGACGGAGAGGGCGTGCTCGAAACGATGTTCGGCACGCTGGCCTACCGCCCCGGCGATTACCTCGTGATCCCGCGGGGGGTTATCCACCGCTGGGCACCGGCCAAGGGCGTGGACCAACGTTGGTTGGTCGTCGAAAGTGCCCATCCCGTGGTCACGCCGAAGCGCTACCGCAACCACTTCGGACAGCTGCTCGAGCACAGCCCCTTCTGCGAGCGAGACTTCCGGGTGCCGGAGCATGTACAGGCCGTGGATCGCGAAGGCAACTTCCCCATCGACGTCAGGAAAGAGGGCTTGATCCACACGGCGACCTATGCCCGTCACCCCTTCGATGTGGTCGGCTGGGACGGGTACCATTTCCCCTACGCCTTTTCCATCCACGACTTCGAGCCCATTACCGGCCGGGTCCACCAGCCGCCGCCCGTCCACCAGACCTTCGAGACGGACGCCTTTGTCATCTGCAGCTTCTGCCCGCGGCTGTACGATTACCATCCAAAGTCCATTCCCGCCCCCTACAACCACAGCAACATCGATTCAGATGAGGTGCTGTACTACGTCGAGGGCAACTTCATGAGCCGCAAGGGCATCTCACGCGGCGACCTCACGCTTCACCCGGGCGGCATTCCCCACGGACCCCACCCCGGAACCTATGAAGGCTCCATTGGCAAGACCGGCACCGCCGAACTCGCCGTGATGGTGGACACCTTCCGGCCCCTCCGGCTGACCCAGCACGCCCTCGACATCGAGGACGGTGGCTACCACCAAAGCTGGCTCGGATACACCGCGAAGACCCTCGACTGAATCCTGCAATGACCATGGAACAGCAGACCCCCCAACCCGCCATCGTCGTCCCGGAAGCGGAAGACTTCCTGCCCCTGTTGGGCACGGACCACGTGGAGCTCATCGTCGGCAACGCCAAGCAGAGCGCCTACTACTACATGAACGCCTGGGGCTTCCAGCCAGTCGCCTATAAGGGCCTTGAGACGGGAGATGCCGGCAGCGTCAGTTACGTGCTGCGCCAGGACAAGATTACCCTCGTACTCACCACCCCGCTCGCGGCAGACGGTCCGCTCAACGACCACCTGAACCGGCATGGGGACGGCGTGAAGGCTGTGGCCCTCTGGGTCGATGACGCAGCCATGAGCTGGAAGGAAACCACGTCACGCGGTGCCGTGAGCGTCTTCGAGCCGCACACCCGCGAGGACGGGGACGGCCAGGTGGTGCTCAGCGCCATTGAGACCTATGGGGACACCATCCACGTCTTCGTGGAGCGCAAGGCCTACAACGGCATCTTCCTCCCAGGCTATCAGGCTTGGAATCCGGCCGGCGGAGCTGCAGTCGTGGGTTTGAAGTACATCGACCACATGGTCGGCAATGTCGGTTGGGGGGAAATGAACACCTGGTGCCAATTCTACGCCAAGGTGATGGGCTTTGCCCAGCTGGTCTCCTTTGACGACAAGGACATTTCCACCGAGTACACCGCCTTGATGTCCAAGGTGATGAGCAATGGAAACGGGCGGATCAAGTTCCCGATCAACGAACCCGCCGCCGGCCGCAAGAAGTCCCAGATCGAAGAGTACATCGACTTCTACCAGGGCGCCGGTGTCCAGCACATCGCCGTGGCGACCGACAACATCATCGAGACGGTGACGGAACTGCAAGCCCGCGGCATCGAATTCCTCCAGGTGCCGGGCACCTACTACGACACGGTCCTGGACCGCGTGGGAGAGATCGACGAGGACCTCGCCCCGTTGCGGGACCTGGGCATTCTCATCGACCGCGACGACGAAGGCTACCTGCTGCAGATCTTCACGAAGCCAGTGGTCGACCGGCCAACGATGTTCTTCGAGATCATCCAGCGCAAAGGGGCACAGAGTTTCGGCAAGGGCAACTTCAAGGCGCTCTTCGAAGCCATTGAACGCGAGCAAGCCCTGCGTGGCACGCTCTGACGTCGCCCTCCGCTGGGACGGCCTCGATCTGGACATCGGGGGTCGGTCCATCCTCCGCGGCATCGACCTCGATGTGGCCGCGGGCGAAACCTTGGCGCTGGTCGGAGAAAGCGGCTCCGGCAAAACCCTGTGCTGCATGGCGGCCCTCGGCCTGTTGCCAAAGGCGGCCCAGTTGATCTCCGGGCGCATCGTGGGCCTAGGTGAATGCTGGGCCAGCGCCACCCCGGAACCGGTCCATCCCGTGCCCCGGGGCGACCGCATCACCATGGTCTTCCAGGAGCCCATGACGAGTCTCAACCCGACCATGCGGTGCGGCCAGCAACTCGTCGAGGTCATCCGTCGCCATGCCGAGCTGGACCGTGTGGAGGCCGAGTCCAAGGCCCGCGCCCTCTTGGAGGAGGTCAACATTCCCGATGTCGACCGGGCCTTCCGCGCCTACCCACACGCCCTCTCCGGCGGTCAGAAACAGCGCCTTCTCATCGCCATGGCGCTCGCCAACGACCCGGCCATCCTTCTGGCGGACGAACCCACCACCGCCCTCGACAGCATCTTGCGTGCCGAGCTTCTCGACCTGCTCGCCACCCTTCAACAGAAGCGGGGATTGGCCATGGTGCTTGTCACCCACGACATGGACGTCGTGGAGCAGCATGCCGACCGGGTGGCCGTCCTGTTTCGCGGTGAAGTCGTCGAGCAGGGCTCGGCTTCCGCCCTTCTCAACCGCCCCCAGCACCCCTACACCCGCGGCATGCTCGCCTGTCGCGTGCCGCGTTCGGGACGGCCAACGCCGCTCCCTGTTCTCGAGGACTTTCTCTCGGCGGCGCCATCGGCCCGCACCACCGGTCAACTCACAGCCCCGACAGTCGACACCCCGGCCCTGCTCGACGTGGAATGCGCCACCAAGACCTACCCCGGCTCAGCCATTCCCGCGTTGAATGACGTCAGCTTTTCTCTTCCTGAAGGGGGAAGCCTTGGCATCGTTGGGGGAAGTGGATGCGGAAAAACCACCCTCGCCCGGGCCATCCTGGGACTGCACGCGCTAGATTCCGGGACCCTCCGCCTCGCCGGACAAGAAGTACAAGGTGGTTCTGCCGCCCAGCTTGCCCACATCCAATCCCACGTCGGTCTGGTCTTTCAGGACCCCCGAGCCGCCCTCAACCCTGCCTTGCGCATCGGCCGCATCCTAACCGAAGTCCTCTTGCGCTGGGGCACCCCGAAAT
>MDTG01185247.1_pt1 | contig 30439 bp, 20 predicted proteins | sample 811421 | NCBI WGS metagenome assembly MDTG01 (sample SAMN05326645, study PRJNA326480) | marine metagenome | isolation source: seawater | place: Pacific Ocean: South East | collected 2011 | reverse complement strand
TGCAAAAATATCATCCAATGTTTCACTTTTCATTCCTGGTTCATATAAGTCTAAAAGTGAATCATAAGCACTTAATCCGCTTATTTCTGATCTAATACTAGCTTCTTCACGTGATAATTTTATAACTTCTTCTAAACTTGGTTGAAAAGCTTTCCAATTATTGTTTTTTCTTTGTTCCATCCATATATGATTACATCTTGAGTGTGCTAAACTTTGTGCTTTTACAAGTGAACTTGGAAGAAGAGTATTGTTTGTGTATGTTTTTTTCATTTCATATAATGATGCTTTTTCTATAGAATTTAAGTTTTCACCCATTGCATCATCTAAAAGTAGAGCTATCTCTTTATCTACTGATGCTTCATGTAAAATTACACCAAACTCTGCCATTGCTTTTGCTCTAGCATCACTTGAACCTTTAGGCATCATACTTTGCTGATCCCAGTAAACAATTGATTGCATATGTGATAAGTGATGTATTCTTTCATATTTTTCTACAAGTTTTTTATAAGCCTTCATTTTTATCCTTGAACGTAAAAGTAAAAAGATTTTATCATAAAAAACTATGACATAATATTTAAAGATAAAAAGAATAAGATTGAAGGACTTTGAAGTTATATTGACTAAATATTCTTATTATGTATATACGCTATAATCCAAAATCAAAATATAAAAGCTTTAACCATAAAGCAAATTAGGTAAAAAATGCAAGAAACAGCTCTTAAAATACTAAAAACTGGTCAAAATGTTTTCTTAACAGGATCAGCAGGTACAGGTAAAACTCATATATTAAATGAATATATTTTATATTTAAAATCTAGGAAAATTATTCCTACTATTGTAGCACCTACAGGTATTGCTGCTTCACATTTAAACGGGCAAACTATTCATTCTTATTTTAGCTTAGGTATAAAAGATAGTATTGATGAAAACTTTATTTCTTTACTTTTAGATAAAAAGTATTTACAAACAAGATTTAAAAAACTAAAGATTTTAATTATAGATGAGATTTCTATGGTTTCACCAAATGTTTTTTCATCAATTGACAGAATATTAAGAGCTTTTAAACAAAGTGATGAGCCCTTTGCTGGTATTCAAGTTATACTTTCAGGTGATTTTTTCCAGTTACCTCCAATATCAAAAAATATAGATGGAAAAAGATTTGCATGGCAAAGTCCTTCATGGAAAGAGTTAGATTTACAAACTTGTTATTTACAAAAAAAGTTTAGACAAGATGACAATCAACTTATTTTTGTTTTAGATGAGATTAGAAGTGGTCAGGTTTCACAAAGAAGTCATGATATTTTAAATGCTAGATTGCAAAAAGATTTAGATATAGATTTTACTCCTACAAAACTTTATACTCATAATATGGATGTAGATAGAATTAATAATGATGAATTAAACAGTATTGATGACAAGGCAGAAGTTTTTAAATACACAAGTGAGGGCGCAAAGAGTAATATTGAAAAGCTGTTTAAATCAGCATTAGTTCAAGAAGAACTAACGCTAAAAAAAGATGCTGTTGTTATGTTTATTAAAAATAATCCTGAAAAATATTATATAAATGGAACTACAGGAGTTGTAATTGATTTTTCAAAAGATGAGCAAAAACTTCCAATTGTTAAACTTTCAAATGGTTATATCGTAAAAGTAGAATATGAAGATTGGAAAATTGAAAATGATTCAGGAAAAATTCAAGCAAAAATATCTCAAATACCTCTAAAACTTGCTTGGGCTATCACTATTCATAAATCACAAGGTATGACTTTAGATGCTGCACAAATTGATTTATCAAAGACGTTTGAAGTAGGGCAAGGTTATGTAGCACTTTCAAGAATAAAAAATATTGAAGGTCTAAAGTTGATGGGCTTTAATGACAATGCTCTAAGTGTAGATCCTTTGATTTTAAATATAGATCCACGAATAAAGCAAGCTTCACAAAAAGCAGCTAAAAGAATAGAGTCTTTTGAAGAAAATCAATTAAATGCTATGCAATTATCATATATCCAAAGACTTGGTGGAACTATTGATGAAAAAGAAATAGCAAAAGAGAAAGTAGCACTTGATAGTGAACCTAAAATAGAAGTAAAAATGCCAAATCATATAAAAACAAAAAATCAAATACAAAACTCAGCAACGCTACAAGATTTAGCAAAAAATGTAGGTTATTCTGTATCAACTATTATGAATCACTTAAGTTTAATAAAAACAGATGAACCAAATTTAGATATATCAAAATATATGCCAAGTTTAAGTACTATTAATCTAATAAAAGCTGCAGTTGAAGAAATCAAAAAAACAAATAAAGAAGAAGATTTTTCAGAAGATGGAAAAATTAGATTAAAACCAATATTTATGAAACTAGATGAAAAAATATCTTATGATGATATAAAAATAACACTTATATAAAAATAGGATTTTAAGGAAAATATATGAATGAAATAAAACAAAACCAAAAACCTATAAAAAACCTAGAGGATTTAGCTAAATTTGCTGATTACTCGTTAATGAAGACATTAAATGCAGATCCACAATCAAAAGCAGATGGTGCTGATCATAACCCTAGACAAGTTTTCTCAGGTCATTATGTACCTGTAAATCCAACACCAATTAAAAATCCAGAATATATTGCACATAGTAAAAGTTTATTTGCTGAATTAGGCTTTGATGATAGTTTAGCACAGTCTGCTGATTTTATTAAAATGTTCTCTGGAGATATTTCACAAGTTCCAAAGCCTATGAGTAAAGTTGGTTGGGCTTGCGGTTACGCTCTTTCTATATATGGGAATGAGTATTATCAGCAATGTCCTTTTCAAACAGGAAATGGCTATGGTGATGGAAGAGCAGTTTCTGTTTTAGAAGCTGTTATAAATGACAAGCGTTGGGAAATGCAACTAAAAGGTGGTGGCCGAACTCCTTATTGTAGAGGAGCTGATGGAAGAGCTGTTTTACGTTCAAGTGTTCGAGAGTTTTTAGCACAAGAGCATATGCACTCACTTGGAGTTCCTACATCTAGGTCTTTGAGTTTATATACTTCTAAAAGTGAAACAGTTGATAGACCTTGGTTTTCACAAGGTTCATATTCTAAAGATCCTGATATGATGATAAGTGAAAATATTGCAATTACTACTCGTGTTGCTCCATCATTTATTAGAGTTGGACAAGTTGAACTTTTTGCAAGACGTGCTAGAAAAAATGAGCATCCAAAAGCTATGCAAGAGCTTGAACAGATTGTATTACACTTAATTGAACGTGAATATAGTAATGAAATTGATGTGATTGATAAAAACTTATCTCTTGAAGACAAAGTAGTTTTATTAGCAATAAAGTTTAGAAAAAGACTTACAAAACTTATAGCTAACTGGATTAGGGTTGGATATTGCCAAGGTAATTTTAACAGTGACAACTGTGCAGCTGGTGGTTTTACACTTGATTATGGGCCTTTTGGTTTTATAGAAGCATTTGACCCATACTATCAACCTTGGAGTAGTAGTGGAGATCACTTCTCCTTTTTAAATCAGCCTCTTGCTGCAGAGCAAAATTTTCATGTATTTTATTCTGCATTAAGAGTTTTAATAGGTTCAAGTAAAAAGCATATAGAAGAATTAGATAAAATCAGAGATGATTTTTCAAAAGTAATGCAAGAAGAAATGAATATAATGTGGGCTTCTAAACTTGGCCTTGATAATTTTGATGAAGAATTATTTAATGAACTAGTAATTCTAATGGTTAAAAGTTCTGTTGATTATACTATTTTCTTCCGAGAACTTTCTTCTATTCCAACTGAAATAAAAGCACTTAAAAAAAGCTTTTATGGTTCTAATTATGATGAGAGTATTGAACAGTCTTGGATAAAGTGGCTTGAAAAATGGAATTCACTTATAAGTAATAATACAAATGAATTAAGTTCTCAAATGAAACTTATAAATCCAAAATATACTTTAAGAGAGTGGTTTTTAGTTCCTGCTTATAAGCAAGCAAATGAGGGTGATTATGCTTTAATAAAAGAGCTACAAGAAATTATGACAAATCCATATGCTGAACAATCTATTGAAGTAGAAAATAAATACTATAGTTTAAAACCACTAGAGTTTTTTGAGCTTGGTGGCGTATCTCATGTTAGCTGCTCATCATAAATTTTTAAAATACCTATTTTAGGTGTTTTAAACTAATTTTTATAGTGAAATTTGTTCCAGTATAAGGAATGTCTTTATATTTAAAAGACACATTTTTAACAGTAATACTTCCTTTTAAATGATTTCTAATAATATTTTCACACATATATAATCCTACTCCTGTACCTTGACTTTGATGTTTTGTAGTAAAATATAATTCGAAAATTTTATCAATTATTCTCTCATCAATACCCTGTGCGTTATCTTTTATCTCAATGATTAGAGAATTCTTTTTTACTTTTGTATCTATAAAAACTAGTTTTTCTTTACTTTCTATTTTTAGTAGAGCATCTCTTGAATTATTTAATATATTAACAAAAACTTGTATTAATTCATTCTCAATTGAAAGAATAGTACAGTCTTCAATATTTGTGATTATTTGGATATTTTTATCTTCAAATTGGGTGTTTATTAAGCTTAAAGCTTTTTCAATTATAGAAGAAATCAAAAGCTTTCTTTCTTTATTATTTCTTGGATCAAAAAAACCTCTAAAGTATTCAATTGTACTAGAAAGATATTGTGCAGAATTATTAATGCTTGTTAATATTGAAGTTAACTCAGTATCTGATAAGGTATCCATTTCTTTTTGTAATTTTGCACCAGTAGCCGCTGTTGAAATAACTGACAATGGTTGACGCCATTGATGTGCAATATTTTCTAGCATTTCACCCATTGCCGCCATTTTAGTTTGTTGAATTAATATTAAATCTTTTTCTTTTAGTTCTACTAATTGTCTTTTATTTATTTTTCTTCTTCTTATTAGAGCTTTTCTCATAAGATTAAATTGTTCGGATAATATACCTATTTCATCTTTCCTTTCATCAATTTTGATTTCTTGACTTAAATCTCCATTAGCAATTTTTACACTAGCTTTTGTCAATAATTTTAAAGAAGATGAAACCTTATTAATAAAGAAATATAGAATTAGAATTAGAATTAGAGTTAATAGTAAAGCAAAAGAGAATATTATAAATTGATAGTTTTTTAAATGTTCAAATATTAAATCTTTTGAATAGTAAATGATTAATTTACCTAAATCTTCATCATTATATTTTAAAGAAATAAGACTTTTTACTAAGTTCTCATTTTTATATGTTTTATTATCAATTTTTATTTTTATCAATTTTGAATTATCAATTAATTCTAATTTTGCAATCTCTTTATCTTTATAAATAGAAGTAATCATTGATTTTATAACATCTTCATTCAAAGTATAAAGTAATGTCGATATTGAGGCACTATAAATTTCTTTATTGTGTTCAATCTTTGAATAAAAAATTTCATTAACTTTATCTTTTTCAATTTTAATTACTACTGTAACAAATAAACCAAAAAAGATAACAACTGAAATAAGTACTGATAAAAAAAGTTTATAGGTTAAGTTCATATTTAGCTCTACTTTATTAGAAAAGGATAATTGTATTTTTCATAAGATTTGTCAATACCTTTTAAAAAAGGGTTATCTATCTTATAAATTTTTCTTTGTTTCATATTTACAAAATCAATACTAGGCTGATAATATTTTTCAAATAGTTTATTTATTGAACCATCATAAAATCCGATTTTCAATCCTTCTTCTATTCTTTTAGTAATTTTTTCATTTTTTTTATTCATAAAGAAAAAACGTGGAAGAGGATAATATAAGGCAAATGTTCTATCATAATCTAATTTCTTTAGATATTTATATGTTTTATATTCAGCTAAGATTTCATTAATTCCTCTTGGAAAAAGATCTATTCTATTTAATGTTATCATATGAAAAAAACTAGAATAATTAGCAATCATACTTACATTAAAGCCATTAGATTTTAAAATATTAGTGTCTAACCAACCAACCCCTTGTGCAAATTTTAATGTTTTTAGTTCTTCTAATGATTTTATATTATGTATTTTTTCTTTCATTTGAGGGGAAATAAAACTCACTCTATACCCAACTATCCCTCTGTCTACAGGAAAATTGGAAAACGAGAACTCATTAAGTAGATTATTTTTAACAGAATTCTTTAAAATAAAGTTCTTGATTTTATTCTCTTTTAAATTATATACAGCACGTGTAATAGTCATCTTTTTTGAAGGAATTAATTTATACTCACCATATTTATCTTTTGTTTTGTCAAGAGCTAATCTTAGTAATTCTATCTCATAATATTTTCTTGCATCTAGATCATTATCTTCTGCATGGTAAATTAGTGTAATTGGAGAAGCTATAATAAATGTAGGTATTAGTAATATTAAAACATAAAAAGTAAGCATATTTATTTTTTTCATAATATAAACTCCTTTTTTATAATAAAGTCAATAAATAATTTTAGCTAAAATCATGAAACTTGTCTATTCTTTAAGGGGAAAACTTTTAATTTGTAGGAAAGTTTCACAAATAAAGAAAAGATGAAAGATTAAATGTTATTATTGCATTATAATTAATACTATACAAAAGAATGGCAATTATAAATGACAACTAACATTAATCCAAAAGAGTTCATAAAAGTACAAAATGAGGCAAAAGAAGCAATAATTGAAGCACATTTTAAAGGAAGCATCGAATATATTGAAAATATGCCATACTATTCTTCTAATTTTAATAAAAATAAAGATTTATCACCTGTAATTGAAAAGCTAATTGATTTTAATGTATTTGATTATGATGACTACTCTTATTCTTTATTATTAAGTGATGATTACAATGCTCATTTACAAACCTATACAGATGTAAATATCAAAGATATTGAAGATAAGCAAAAGATCATTAAGAAGTTAATCAGAGATATTAATATTAAAAGAAAAGATTTTAATGACTATTCAAGTGAAATAAAAAGAATAAATTCTTCTTTTAGAAATATTAAAAAGGTTATTTATAGAGCAATTGAATCATTAAATGAAAAAGAGATGAAGTTTAAAGCAGAAGTAAACTTTGAAGTTAAAAAAGCAAACTTATATGATTGTAAAGCTGATTTAACAGCACTTTCTGAAGCTGTAACAAATACTGATAAATTTTTAATTGAGTATAAGTCTTATTTTATAGATGAACTTGCAAATGAATCTATTTCTTATCATATTAATGCCTTAGCACATCATCTACATGATGTTAGAGAAAATATAAGCAAAACACTAAATGAACTTTCAAAATATCTTATTCATATTGAAAAAGAAGCTAAAAAAATTGAAAAACTAAATCACTTATATAAATTAAAAGTTCATGGTGAGTTATTTGAAAAAAGTAATATAGACTCTGTTTTAAGAAGATTAAAAAATATAGCACCATCTGTAAAAATAAAATCTCAATATATGAATGATTATGATTTAATCACAGCAATAGTAGAGCGTGCAAAAGAAAATAAAATTGCGCCTAATTCTGAAATAAAAGTAGAAAAAAAAAGACCTGAAGTTATAAAATTTGATCAAAATAAAGTACCAAAACAAAGAATGGTTTTAGGAACAAAAAAAGTTTATTATAATTTTATTAAACAAGAAAAAGATTTAGCTTCATTTTTAAAAGAAAAAGAGTTAAGTAAAAAGCAGTTCTTGTCAATTTTTATTAGAACTACATTGCAATACAATAAGTTTTTAAAAATAGAAAAAGATATAACTATTGAACATAAAGGCATAGAATTGCCATATATTATAAAGAGGGGATAAGTTGGATTTATCACAATTAGAAGAGTATAAAGAAATCTTTCAAGTGATTGAAGAGTGTAGGGTAAATGGTAAATTTATAAATGAAAATAGTACAGACTATAAAATCAAAGATGCATATAATTTTATATATCAATATAGACAAGAAGTGAAAACTTATTTTAGTATTCTTGGATATTCACTTGAATCTGATAAGGGTTATTTTTACTTCATTATTGAAGGTTATGAAACTATCCCCAAATCCTATGTAAATGCTTATATTGACTATATAGATATTTATAGATTTTTAAAACTACTTAATACAAATATCAGTTCATCAAATGGTGGACCTTATAGTGCTAGTGATATTGAAAGTAGATTAAATGGTGATATTGAGTTAAAAACTATGGTTGATAAAATGAATTTTTTAAAGAAACGTTCTACTAATCGTGAAGCTATTAATTCAATAATTTCAAGATTAAAAAATGATGGTTTTGCACAAAGTATTGGGAATAAAGAAGAGGAGTTTTTAATTCTTCGCTCATTTAAATTTATAGAAGATATGATAGAGGAAATTGAATATGAACTCTAATAAACTTGGATTAAAAGAAATAAGATTTATAAATAGTGGACACTTTCCAAATGAAAGAGTATTACTTGATGACTTTACACTTTTACTTGGAAGTTCAGGAGTTGGGAAAACTACTGTTATGAGTGCTATATGTTATTTTTATACTATGGATAAATCTAAAACTAGACCTGTTGATAAAGAACTTAGTTTCTATGATTGGCATTTAGATGGTATGTATTCGCATCTTATTTATATATATGAAAATAGTATTGGAAGAAATGCTTTAATATTAAGTAAAGATGAGGGTAAAGTAAAACATACCTTTATAAATATTCATAATTTTGAAGAAGATATTAGTTCTTTATATTTAGATGAGGAAAAAAGGTGCTTAAGTTTAAAAGAAATTTTAGCAAATTGTTCAAAAAACTTTTTAACTTATTATAAAAGTGAAACAGTAAGTACTTTTAGAAAAATGATGTGTAAAAAAAGCTATAGAATGCTTCCAAATAAAGATAAACCAGATATTGATTTTTCTTTTTATGATAGTGAAGAATCGGCACATGTTTTTGGTAAATATCTTTTTAATATTTATTCAAATTCGTCAGTTAGAGATAAAGGTATTAAAGATATGCTTATTTCACTAATTGGTGAGAAAGAGTACTCATTAGATATTTTAGATTTTAAAAATAAATTAGATGATGCTTTAAAAAATGTGGCACATTTTGAACTAATAGAGGATAGAAGAGAGAGGATACTAAAACTCGATGATACGATCATTTCTTATAAAGCTTTATGTGATGAGATAGATAAAACTACCTTTGAACTTGAAACAATGTCTTATAATAAAGATAGAATAAAAGAAGTAATAAACAATAATCATCTAGACTTATTAGCACAGCAAAAAATAAAAAGTGATAAGAAAAATAGCTTCTCAAATGAATGGAAAATTAAACTAAATAACTATAATTCTCAAATCTCAGATTTAAGTATAGAGATTAAAACAAATGAAAAAAACTATAATAACTTCCATCAACAATATAGAATAGATAATTTAATAAAAGAGCAAAATAGACAAAGTGAGTATGAAAAAAAACTTAATGAATTAAATATCAAAGTAAGTGCAATATCAAGCAGTATTGAAGAACTTGAAGCAGAAGAAATGACAAAAAGACAAAAAGAAACTGCACTTATAAATGAAAAAAAAGATATGGAAAAACAAGAACTTGATAGTAAAAAAGATGATTTAAACAATAAGTTATTAAACCTATCAAAAAATAAAGAGATTGAAATACAAACAGGTGTAAGCTCTTTTGATAAAGAACTTGAAGATAAAAATCTTGAATATACAAAACTGGATAAGAAAATATCTCAAGATGAAACTGCACTTTCATATTTGCCAAAGCAAACGTTAGAGAACAATAATACAAAAAAAATCAATGAAGAGATACAAAGATTGGATAGTTTAAAAAACTCTATTGAATCCCAAGTTATAGTTTTAGAAAGTGAAAAAGAAAGTCTTCAAAAACAAAAAGATGAAAATCTAAAAGAAGCTAATGTAAAAATTGAAAATGAAGTTAATTTATATATTAAAAATAAAGGTGAACTTAGTACTAAACTAGAAAAAGTTAATGCAAAACTAGATATTGATAAAAACAATTTATTTGGATTTTTAAATAAAAATGATGTACCAAATAAAAGAAAGATATTAGCTTTAGCAAGTGATGATATTTTATTTGATGAGCGTAATTTAAGATATTCTATACATCAGAGTAATGACACTTTTTATGGTTTAAAAATTGATGGAAATATTGAAGCACTTGCAAGTAAATATGATATTGAAACACTTGAAAACAATAAAACATCTTTGCAAAAACAACATGATGAATTAGTATCAAGATATAATATTAGGTATAAAAACTCACAAGATAATCTAAAAACAATTGCTAATAAATATGACAAAACGATTAAAGAAAAAACTAGGGCTGCTTATGAATTAAGCCCAAAAGTAAAAGATTATGACATAAAAATTAGAAACGAATCAAAAAGATTAGAAGATGAAATTCTAAGATTAAAAGATGAACTTGACAAAACAATACTTGATAAAAAAGAAAACCTTAAAAAAGATAAAGAGCAACTACAAACACTAAAAGAGTATATATCAAATATAAAAGAAAATAAGTCAGTTTTTATTTTAAAAGTTAATAAAAAATATGAAGATGATGAAAGAAAATTATCTAGTGAATTAAATATATGTACACAAAGTATTAAAAGTATAAATAAAAGATATTTAGAACTTATAAATAGTTCAAATAAAGAAATTCATGCTATATATAATGAAATCAAGAAAAAAGAAAACATTGATGTTAATGAACTTGAATCATATCAAAAAAATATAAAACTCATAGAGAAATCTCTTAGAGATATTAATAAAAACAGAGCCTTAGTTATAAGATATAAAGATGAAGTAGAGCCAAACTATAACAAAGTTCCTTTTTTAAATGAACAATATGAACAAATGATTAAACAAAGAGATAAGGATAGAGATTATTTTGAAAAAGAGCTTACAGTTCTTACTCTTGATTTAAAAGAAATTGAAAAAGAAATAGATATTTGGAAGAGTTATAACGAGTCTTTTAAAAACTTTGAACTAGAAATATCTGAACTAAAACTTGATAAAATATATGAAGCTTATAGTGATGATGAGATTGTATTACTACTTAAAAGTAAGAAAAATATAAATATATTAGAAAGATTTAAAATTCTATTATCTCAAGAAACTGATAGAGAAAAAACTATTATTTTAGAAACTGGAAAAGTAATTGATGGTATTCCTACTGATAATATGATGCAATTAAAAACAAAATTTGATATAAACAGCTTTGAAGACAATATAGAACAATATATTTTAATAGCTAAATCTTATGTAGATTTTATAAAAACAAAGTTTGATATTGAGGGAACAAGTTTACAACTTCACAGATTAATAGAAGCTATTAACGATGCTGTAAGTAAAATATCACATATAAAAGGTACTTTTAATAGTATTGTAAAAGATGTAAATAAGATAAATCTTACTATTAAAAAAGGTATTGAAAATATTGCAGTAATTGACTCTATTAGATTAAATTTTAAAGATATAGGAAAAGATGAAGTTGTAAGTAAAATAGAGAATATTGGTGATATGCTAAGTGCAAATATGCTTATAGGCTATGAAAAAAGTCAAAGAGCAGATGAATTAAAAAATGAACTAGTGAAAATAGCACAAGATTTAAAAATAGTACTTGATAAAACCTTCAAAAAAAGTATTACAGTTGCTGATATTAGTACTCTAACTTTTGATGTTAGTGAAAATGCACAAGTTACAAAAGGAATAGCTACACTTGATAGTGTAGGAAGTAATGGTACTTCTATTATGATAAAAGCTATTATTTATATTACTTTACTTCGTATGGTTGCAAATAAGTTTGTAAATAGTGAAGATATAACATATCACTGTATTATTGATGAAATTGGACAAATTTCTGCAGATTATTTTACTGAGTTGATGAAATATGCAAAACATTTAGAATTTGTATTTATAAATGGTACTGCTGCAAATGATGATGATATTATTGAAGCATATCCAAGAATATATATGGGTACGAGAGAGAGCTCTAATCATGTTGAACTTAACTTAATTGATGCAAGAAATGCAATGGATGACTGGTAAGAGATGATTTATAATGGCAATTAATATAACTAAGAATAATTTTATAGTTATAAAAATACTACTTGAAGAGAAATATATATCTAAGAGTACTTTTAAAAACAAAAAACTCTTAAGTGTATTATTAGCTTGCAATAGTATATCAATTAGAGAAGAAAGACCTGCAAAAATATACTTAAATGATGAAAAAGCACTCTTAGGTATGATAAAGGCAAATGGATATAATGTAACATCTTTAAAAGATATAGAGCACTTTATAAATCAAGAAGAAAAACCTAAAAGTCGTGATGATGTAGCTAATGATTATTCAGATACAAAAAGAGTAGAATCAAAAAGTTTTAATGGCTTGATGATAGCTGTATTAGATAAGTTAGAAGTTACTTTTAATAATGAAAAAGAATACCTATATCCTAATATGCTTGGAACTGGCTTGTTTTTGCACTATTCTTCAAAGTTAGAATTACCTGATGATGTGATTGTTGTAGGAGTAGAAAATCCTCAAGTAGTATGGCAAATCAAAAAGTACAAATATTTATTTACTCAAAATAAAAAGTATCTGTTTTTATCAATTAGTGAGTATAAAACAAACTATCAATATAAGTGGCTTGAAACTTTTAAAGGAGAGTATATACACTTTGGAGATTTTGATTTAGCAGGAATTAATATCTATTTGAACACTATTATTCCAAGACTAAAAAAGTGTAAAAAACACTCTTTTTTAATTCCTGAAAATATTTATACACTTATAAAAGAAAAGGATTATAAAAAAGATTATTCACATCAAACAAAATATGAAAATATAGAATCAAAAGATGATTTTATATTACAAGAATTAATAGGTTTTATTAAAACTAATAAAATAACTCTTGAGCAAGAAATGCTAAGCAATTAAAATTTATTTGATACATGCTACTAATGAATTTCTTCCTTAATATCCTATTTTTAGGGTAGTTCTTAATTTTTTGTTCCTTACTTTTTTATTGATATTTTTTTCTTAATTAGTTTATTTACAATATAATTAGTTATAATAGAATAATCATTTATTTAAATAATTTAGGAGCTCTTATTGAACATTATTGACATATTTCCTTGGGATGAACAGTTTAATACAGGATTAAAGGAAGTTGATAATCAGCATAGAAAACTAGTAGAAATTCTTAATCATTTAGCAAGTAGTATTGCTTATAATGCAACAGAAGATGCTCTTAATAATATTTTCGATGAATTAACTAGCTATACCATCTATCATTTTGAAACAGAAGAGTCAATTTGGAAGCATTATTTACCTAACGATCCACTTGATAGTAAACATCAAGATATTCACAAAAGTTTTGTAAATACTGTTTTAAAACTTAAAAGTAAGCAAAATTCAAAACCTCTTTGTGAATTAGCTGAAGAAGCACTTGGATTCTTAACTCGTTGGTTAGCGTCACATATTTTAGAAACTGACAGACATATGGCATATATTGTTCTTGCATTAAAAGATGGTTTTAATTTAGATGAGGCTAAATTACGAGCAGATAAACAAATGAACGGCTCAACTCGTTTACTTATTGATATAATTTTATCAATTTATAGTACTTTATCTTCAAACACTCTATATTTGATGCGTGAACTTAAATCTTATCAAAACCTTGAACAAAAAGTTGATAATCAAGAGAGATATAAAGATTTACTTTTAGAACTTTCTACGGATTTAATAAATTTACCAACTGAGGATATTAATTCTAATATTCAAAAAACATTGGAGAAAACCTCTACTTTTCTAGGTACAGATAGAGCATATATTTTTGATTATGATTTTAATGCTAAAACAACTACAAATACTTATGAATGGTGTATAGAAGGAATTACACCACACATCGAAGAATTGAAAGATGTTTCAATGGAGTTTATTCCAGGATGGCCTGAAACTCATTTAAAAGGTGAGTACGTTTTAATACAGGACTTAAGTTTAGTTAAAGGACCTATCCATAAGATTCTATCTCCTCAAGGGATTAAAAGTCTTATTACTTTTCCGCTTTTTAAGAATTCAAAATGTATGGGATTTGTAGGCTTTGATGCTGTAAATGAAAAACATTATTTTTCCTTAAATGAAATTAAATTATTAGAGCTTTTTTCAAAATTACTCAGTAATATTGTAAGTCGTAGAGACAATGAATGTAAACTTTCACATGAACGTATAGAGTTACAAAAAAGTGAAGAGCGATTTTCTTTAGCTATGAAAGGTGCCAATGATGGTTTATGGGATTGGAAGCTAGGAACAGATGAAGTTTATTATTCGCCTAGATGGAAAAGTATGCTTGGATATGAAGATAATGAGATTAAAAATAGCTTCAAAGTATGGGAAAAATTAATTCATCCTGATGATAAAGAGATAATTTTAAATCAAATACAAGATTATCTTGATGAAAAGAGTAACAGGTTTGAAGCAGAGATACGTATGCAGCATAAAGATGGACATTATATCTTTATTTTAACACGTGCTTTTTTGTCGAAAAATAGAGATAATCAAGCTATTCGTTTAGTCGGAACGCATGTGGATATAACAGAATCTAAAAAAATAAAAGCATTTGATGATCAAAATGCAAGAATTTTAAAAATGATTGCAACAGGAGTAATCGCTTCAAAAGTTTATGATGAAATAGCTCTTATGTATGAAGCTAAATATCCTGGTATGAGATGTTCTTTACTAGAATTAAAAGATGGTGTTTTATTACACGGTGGAGCACCTAGCATGCCTAAGGAGTATTGTGATGCTATACATGGACTTAAAAATGGTCCAGAAGTAGGTTCTTGTGGACGGTCAACATATTTAGGAGTTCGTACATTAGTTGAAGACATTAAAACAGATTCCAAATGGACAAATATTAAAGATGCAGCACTTCCTCATGGAATGCGTTCTTGTTGGTCAGAACCAATTAAAAATTCATTAGGAAAAGTTCTTGGTGCTTTTGGAATGTATTATAATTATCCAGCATTGCCTAATGAAAAAGAATTAGAGGATTTAATATCAGCAGCAAATCTTGCAAGTATAGTTATGGAACGAGATCAAACATCTAAACGTATTTTTAAAGCTGAAAAGAAATTAAAAAAACATGATAAATATTTACAATCTATAATAGATGGTATAAATGATCCAATACTAGTAATTAAAGAAGATTACACCGTTGAATTAATGAATAAAAGTGTTAAAAATTCTTTACATAACCTTAAGTTTGCAAATCCAAAATATCCAAAGTGTTATGAAATTTCACATAATCGGGCAACACCATGTGATGAGAGTGAACACCTTTGTCCTTTAAGAGATGTTATTAAAAGTAGACAACATACAACTGTTGTCCATAATCATAAGACAAAAGATGGAGAAGATTGTTTTGTAGAGCTTTCAGCAAGTCCTTTATTTGATGAGAATAAAAATTGTATAGGTATCATTGAAGCTTCTAGAGATATAACAAGACACTTAAGTACACAAGATGAGTTAAAAAAACAAAAAAATATTTTAGATTATCAAGCCCATCATGATGCATTAACAAATTTACCAAATAGAGTTCTTTTTAATGATAGATTAACTCAAGCAATAGAAGAAGCAAAACGTAATAAAACAAATGTTGCTTTACTTTTTATAGATTTAGATCACTTTAAAGAGATAAATGATTCATTAGGTCATGAAATAGGTGATGAAGTTTTAAAAGTTGTTAGTACTAGGCTAAAAGAAGTTGTAAGAGAAAAAGATACCGTTGCAAGATTAGGAGGAGATGAGTTTACTGTTATTATAGAAGAATTATTTGAAGCACAAAATGTTTCTATTATCGCAAGTAAGATAATAGAAACATTATCTACACCAATTATTAATAATAATAATACTCTTTATATTTCATGTAGTATAGGAATAAGTATCTATCCAGAAGATGGAGTTTCTCCTAGTGATCTTTTGAAATATGCAGATTCTGCTATGTATAAAGCAAAAAATGAAGGTCGAAGTAACTATCAGTACTATAATTCAACACTTACCCAACTTGCTTTTGAAAGAGTTGTAATGGAAACTAGTTTAAGAACAGCATTAGAAAATGAAGAGTTTGTCGTTTTTTATCAACCTCAAGTTAATGCTATTACAAATAAGATTGTAGGAATGGAAGCCTTAGTAAGATGGGAACATCCTACAATGGGGCTAGTATCTCCAACTAAATTTATTCCTCTTGCAGAATCAACAGGACTAATAGTTGAACTAGATAGATTAGTTATGAAAATAGCAATGACTCAATTTACTCTTTGGTATAAATCAGGATTAAAACCTGGTAAACTTGCTATGAATCTTGCAATAAAACAATTAAAGAAATATGACTTTATAGATACTCTTCAAGACTTAATCAAAGAAACAAAATGTAAACCTGAATGGATTGAACTTGAAGTAGCTGAAGGTCAAATTATGACCAATCCAGAAGAAGCTATTAAAACATTACAACAAATAAGTGATATGGGAATAGAAATTTCAGTAGATGATTTTGGAACTGGATACTCATCTTTAGCATATCTTAAAAGATTACCTATAGATAAACTAAAAATCGATCAAACATTTATACGAGATTTACCAGGAGATGAAGAAGATGAAGCCATTACGAAAGCTGTTATAGCATTAGCTCATAGTTTAAGCTTAAAAGTAATTGCAGAAGGTGTTGAAACAAAAAAACAAAGAGACTTTATAGTTGGAAATAAATGTGAGAATATTCAAGGATACTTTTATTATAAACCTATTCCTTCTGATGATATAGAAAAAATATTAATATTTGAATTGAATTTACAGAATAAGGAAAATATGAACTAAGTTATCAAGACGCTAGTTATATATAAACAAAATCATATATAACTATTTTGTTTGCTTCTATGTGTTTATCCTTTTGTAATAATTTCACTATTTATTATAAGGAGGAACAAAAAAATTACATTTTATTGATATAAAAATTATTATTTTGTAATTAAAATAAGGGTATTATAATTTCTAATAATAAAAATACTTGGAATATTCGCAATGACTGAATCTGACACACGTTCAAAACTTATTGACCCAAAAATAAAAGAATCAACTTGGAATGAAAATAATATTACACGTGAGTATTATTTTACAGATGGTAGAAAACTTATTGGTGGTAAAAGAGGTAAGAGGTATTATGTTGATTATTTATTAACATATAAAAATACCAACCTTGCAATAATTGAAGCTAAGGCAGATACAAAAGACCCTCTTGATGGATTACAACAATCAATCAACTACGCCCAAAAACTAAGAATAGATTTTGTCTACTCGACAAATGGATTAAAAATATATGAGCACTCACTAGTTGATGGTAAGGGAAGATATATTAAAGAGTATCCAACACCACAAGAGTTATTTGATAGAAAATTTGGACAAATAGAAGAAAAAAAAGAGAATATTATTACATATCCCTTCCATATTGAAGGGAATATGAAACCAAGATTTTATCAACAAATTGCTATTCAAAAATCTATAGAAGCAGTTGCAAATGACAAAAAAAGGATTTTACTCACCCTTGCAACAGGTACAGGAAAAACTTATATATCTTTTCAAATAGTGTATAGACTTTTTCAATCTAAATGGAATATTGATAAAAAAGATAGAAGACCAAGAGTTTTATTCCTAGCAGATAGAAATGTACTTGCAGACCAAGCTTATAATACTTTTAATCCTTTGGAAAAAGACATTATAAGATTAAATGGAAAAGAGATTAAAAAAAGAGGTGGTAAAGTTCCTACCAATGCTAATATATTTTTTGCAATTTACCAATCAATAGCTGAGCGAAAGTCTGATGAATCTGATGATGAAAATGATGTAACTGCATACTATAAACAATACCCATCTAATTTTTTTGATTTAGTAGTTATTGATGAGTGTCATAGAGGAAGTGCTAATAATGATAGTTCATGGAGAGATATTTTAAATCACTTTGAAAGTGCTGTTCATTTAGGACTTACCGCAACACCCAAAAGAGATGATAATGGTGATACCTATGAATATTTTGGAGAACCAATCTATGAATACTCTTTAAAAGATGGAATTAATGATGGATTCCTAACACCATATAAAGTAAAAAGAGTTCAAACAAATATAGATGAATATAAGTTTGACCCAAATGATATTATAGAGGGTGAACTTGAAGAAAATATAGTAAAACTTGAACAGTTTGAAAAACAAGTAATTATTCCTAAAAGAACAAAACTAATTGCAAAAACTATTTTAGAAAATATGAATACTATGGATAAAACAATAATCTTTTGTGTAAATCAAAAACACGCAATGGATATGAAAGTAGCTATTGATAAATATAAAACTATAAAAGATAGTAACTACTGTGTAAGAGTGACTTCTGATGAAGGTGATATAGGAAGAGATTTTTTAGAAGCTTTTCAAAATAATGATAAAGATATACCTACAATACTTACAAGCTCAAAAATGCTTACAACAGGGGTTGATGCTAAAAATGTACGAAATGTAGTTTTAACTGCTCCTATTAAATCAATGACAGAGTTTAAACAGATAATTGGACGTGGTACAAGAGTATTTGATGGGAAAGATTTCTTTACTATTATAGATTTTGTAGGTGCAACAAATCTGTTCTATGATAAAGCTTGGGATGATGACCCTTTAAGTGTTGATATTAAATCAACAACTATAGATAAAAAAGAAAAAACTTCTTCAAAAGAAGATGAATATATCTCAAGTAATACAAATGAAGACATAGTAAGTGATATAGATGTTGAATATGGAAATCAAAAAGTTACGATTGATATTAAGGGGAAAAAATTAAAAGTTATCAATATTGAAACAACATATGTTGGAATAGATGGAGTACCTCTTAAAACGCAAGAGTATTTAGAACTTCTTATTGGAGTTCTTGGTAAGTTTTATAATGATGAAAATGGATTAAGAGCTATTTGGTCAAATCCAACAAATAGAAAAGATTTATTAAATCAATTAAGAGAGATGAATATAGATGAATCTCAACTTGAAGACTTAAAAGTTATCTTTGAAGCAGAACATTCTGATATATACGATGTATTAGCTCATATCTCTTTTAACCTTGATATTAAAACTAGAGCTGAGAGAGTACTAAATGTTGAGAACTCTGAATTTGTAGAAAAATATCATAACGATAAAGCCAAAGAATTTATAGAGTTTATTTTAAATAGATACCAAAAAGATGGTGTCAAAGAGTTGGATGATACAAACCTTTCAACACTTGTAAAACTAAGTAGTATAGATAGAAGTGAGTTAAAAGATTCATTTGGTAAGTTTAGTATTAGAGATGAGTATTTTGGATTACAGAGGGAGATTTATAAATGAGTGATAAATTATTAGAACAAAATAATATTAACTTTTATCAAGATATTAAATCTATCTTAAAAACCGCAAGAGACAAAACCTACAAAAAAGTAAATTTTATAATGGTAGAAGCTTATTGGAATATAGGAAAAAGAATTGTTGAGCAAGAACAAAAAGGGGAACAAAAAGCCCAATATGGTCAATATCTTATAAAAGAATTATCTCAAAAACTAACTAGTGACTTTGGCAAAGGCTTTACAAGTACAAACTTAAAAATGATGAGACAATTTTATAATACTTTTCCAAATAGTCACACACTGTGTGACCAATTAAGTTGGAGTCATTATCGTCTTTTAATAAGAATAGAAAATGAAAATGCAAGAAATTATTATATGAATGAATCTGTTGCGTCTACATGGAGTGTAAGAGCTTTAGAACGACAAATAGGTACCCACTATTATGAAAGACTTTTAGCAAGTAAAGAAAAACAAGATGTCATAGATGAAGCAAAAGAAAAAACAAAAGATATACTTCTAACACCAAAAGATATTATAAAAGATCCATATGTATTGGAATTTTTAGATTTAAAAGATAATAAATCGTTTAGAGAGAGTGAACTAGAATCTTCACTTATAGAAAAAATACAAGAGTTTCTACTAGAACTAGGTCGTGGCTTTGCTTTTGTATCAAGACAAAAAAGAATCAAAACCGATACGAGTGATTTTTATATCGACTTAGTTTTTTATAACTATCTTTTAAAATGTTTTGTAATTATTGATTTGAAAATAGGAAAACTAACTCATCAAGATATAGGTCAAATAGATATGTATGTAAATATGTACGATGAACTAGAAAAATCAAAAGATGATAACCCAACTATAGGAATAATCCTTTGCACAGATAAAGATGAAACAATAGTAAAATATTCACATATAAATGATAAAGATAATCTTTTTGTATCTAAATATCAGCTTTATTTACCAAGTGAAGAAGAGCTAAAAGAAGAGTTGGAAAAAGATATATTTGAAATAGAGTTGCAAAAGGAAGATTTATAAATGGCAAAAATAAAACAAAATGCATTACCCCAAAAAATGGGAGATATATATCATTATTATGTTGCTATAAAGCTTTTAGTAGATAATAACAGTTGGAATAAATGTCAAATTGAGCAATCTGGTGATATAGCTCTATTTGACCAAGATGATAAACAAATTTATAACATTGAAGTAAAACATCATGAAAGTAAAAATGAATTAAAAGTTTATGAAGAAGAATTTTTAAAAACTTTATCAAATTGGTTTGATATCAGAAATCTTTTTAATGAAAATACTAAGTTGATTTTAATGACAACTTCTGCTATATCATCAGGTAATCCACTGGAACACTGGAGTAAATTTGATTCAAACAAAAAATATAAAACTATACAAGAAAATCAAACTAAGAATGATGAAACTTATTATGCTAATATCAATAAATATTTTCATAAAATTAATAAAAATATTGATGAATTAAAAGAAATATTAGCAAAGTTTGATATTCAACACTCTTTACATAATATATTAGACATTAGAAATGAAATAAAGAAAACAAGTCTTCTTAGACTTTTTGGAGATAGCGAAGAAAAAAAAGATAAAGTTATTGGTGAATTATACGCTTTAATTGGGAAAGGCTTAGAAAGTAAAGATAAATGGGAAATTAAAAAAAGTGAATTTGATCAAAAACTTAAAGAATCAACAGCACTTATCCAAGATAAGATTTTAAGAACAAATAACAGTGTAAGTACAAAAAAAATAGATACAAATATTTCAAGTTATAAAGATAAACAATTTATAAAAAAGCTTGAAAATATTAAGTTTAAAGAAGATGTTTTTCAATCAGCAATAGATGATTATGCAAGAACAATTATTGAAGTTGAAGAAAGAATGAATTTAAGTTCTTCTTTGGAGTATGATGAACGATTAGAAAATTATGATGACAGCTTAGTGGAGCTTGTCAATGATACAAAAACAAAATTTAGATATACAAGAAATTTGACAGATATTGAAAAATCACAAGATAGCTATTTTAAAATCATGGATTCATCTAAAGTTCCATTTATGCCGGAAGAATTTGATGATCAAACAACTTTTTTTCAAAAAGGTTATCTACATCTTTTAGCAGATGATGAAGATGAGCCAAGAAAAATATATTGGTCATTGAAACCAGAGGATGAAATATGAATTTAGCTAAAGCAATTTATTATAACTCAATAGCTCCTGAAAATATTAGCCAATTAGTTTTGAACATTGTTAAAGGTTTTGAAAATGCGAAAATAAGAAAACTCAATTATTTTGATTTATTCGTCATCATTCCTTTTTATAGTTACAGACCAGCACAAGAGCAATTTAAAAGAATAGTGTTTAATCAAGTAAATTCATTTCAAAGAGATATAGAAAGAAATCCAGATATTTTTTCAAACTTTAGTTTTCAATATGAAAAAAGCATCAAGCATATAAAGCTAGGTATTTTGTATGCTTTAGATAAAGGATGGATAAAAATGGATGAAAATATGGATATTAAAATAGATACTAAATTGAAAAGTGATAATAAAATTATTTTTAATATGGGAAAGGTTTTTTCAACAAAATCAACAGCAAGTTTATATAATTTTTTTGAGGTGGATATAAATGTTATTTAGAATAAATGAAATTGGATTATTCCAAAAAGAAAAAAAAGACATTGTAAGATTTCATGATGAAATAAATTTTATTAGCGGTGAATCAAACACTGGGAAAAGCTCAATTGGATCGATAATTAACTATTGCTTAGGTTCAAGCAAAAATATACCAGGAGCTAAAATAACAAATGAACCAGATATTTTTTTAATTAATTTAACTATTGATACTCATAATATTTTAATAGCTAGAAATAAATTTAATGCTACAAAGTTGAAAGGTGAAAAATATATTTTTTTAAAAAAAGTTAACAGTGAATTTTCATTATATAATATAGATATTTCATTTTTTAATGATAATGAATCAGATTACTTTACTATTGATGATTTTAAAGAATTAGAAATTCCTAAATACTTTTCTTCATTTCCTATAAAAACCAGACTTGATGGCAAAGAAAAGGTTAGACCTACCGTAAGAAATATGCCACCATTTATATTTCAAACACAAGGTTTAATAACAAATGGAAGTCAATTGTTTTATCAAATGGCAGGAGTAAAAGCGAGAGGAATTAAAAGAGATAGAAAAACTTGAAAATAAAATTAGTCAACAGAGTAGATTAGTTGAAAATCTAAAAATTGAATACTCAAATATAAAAAATCAAATGCAGCACATAGATACTGCTAATTTAAAATTACAAGTTAAGCAAGATATATATTATTCAAAACATTGTCCTACTTGTAATTCGGAGATTGAAAAAGAGATAGAAGTTTTTGAAATAGCAAAACAAAAAATATTAAGTGAAAAGACTTTTTTATACAATGTGAATCGGGATATTTTAGAAGAAAAAACGCAAACTATAAAAGAAAAACTAGATACCGAAAAAGTATCATTACAAGTATTAAATAAAGAACTCATTGAGTTAAAGCATGATTCAAAAGAAGCAATAACGATTAAGAAAAAAGAACAATTACTTTATGAAATAAAAGGAATGATTAAAAAAAATATTCAAACGATAATTGAGTATGAAGATAAATCATTAAATGATTTGCAAATAGAAGCTTTACAACAAGAATTAGAAGCACTAGAAAAGGAACTAATTAAAATAGACATCAAAAAGAAAAAACAAGAAGCAGAATTACACATAGGAACTTATGCTACAGAAATGCTAAAAACATTACCTTTTGATAATAATGACTATGGTAACCCAAATTTAAAATTTGATATAAAAGATGTGACGGCTTATCAACAAGCTACTAATAATATATTTTATTTATCAGATATTGGTAGTGCTGAAAATCATTTATCTTTTCATTTATCAGTGTTTCTAGGACTTCATAAATATATATTGGAACATGAGAACTCAATATTACCATCTTTGATATTTTTAGATCAACCAAGTCAGGTCTATTTTCCTAAAGAAGAAGATTTTAAAAATGGAACTGGTGATATTAAGAAAGTTGAAGATATGTATAAATCTATTATTAAATTTATTGAGGATGCAAATAAAACTTCAATGTTTAGTAAAATTCAGATTATTATAGTTGACCATTTTTATAGTAAAGATGAATGGTATCAAAAATATTTAGTAGAACCCCGATGGGAAAAGAATAAAGAATTAGGATTAATAAAGGAGATAAAATGATCAACAATCAATTAAGTACCTTACCTTTATCACAAGAAAAACCGCATCAAAATATCTTAATGAACTTGAAAATATAAAGAAATTTACCATAGAAAAAAGGAAATAAAACTTGGAATCAAAAATAAATAGAATAACAAATATATTAAGAACAGATGATGGAATTAGTGGTGCAATGCACTATACAGAACAAATTTCTTGGGTTTTATTTTTAAAATTTTTAAATGATTTAGAGGATACAAAAGCAGAAGATGCTGAGCTTGATGGTGAAGTTTATAACTTTATTTTAGATGAAAAATATAGATGGAACTCTTGGGCTTGTCCTAAAACAAATGGAAAATTAGATTTAATCAATGCCAAAAGTGGAGATGATTTACTTGATTTTGTAAATAAAGAACTTTTCCCTTATTTAAAAGACTTCAAATCAATCAATGAAGATGTAAAGTCTATCAAATATAAGATAGGTGCAATCTTTGAATTTTTGGATAATAGAATTGCCAATGGGCATACTTTAAGAGAAGTATTAGACCTTATTGATGAAATGGATTTCCATAATCAAGCTGATTTATTTCAGTTATCAATTATTTATGAAAAACTTTTAAAAGATATGGGAAGTGATGGTGGAAATAGTGGTGAGTTTTATACTCCAAGACCTGTTATTAAAACTATTGTTGATGTTGTAAACCCTAATATTGGTCAAACTATTTATGACCCTGCTGTTGGTTCTTGTGGTTTTTTGATTGAAGCATATAATCATATAAGATATAAAAATGTAGAAAAAAATATTCAAAGAGAACTATCAACAGAAGAACTAAACTTTTTAAGCCTCGATACATTTTTTGGAAATGAAAAAACACCACTATCTTATGTAATGGGTGTAATGAATATGATTTTACACTCTATCGAATCACCAAACATAGCTAAAAAGAATACACTAACAACTGATATTCGGGGATTAGAAGAAAAAGATAGATATGATTGTATTTTAGCAAATCCTCCTTTTGGTGGAAAAGAAAAAGAACAAATACAACAAAACTTTCCTATTAAATCAAATGCTACAGAGTTACTATTTTTACAACATATGATGAATCATTTAAAACTAAATGGTAAATGTGGTGTAGTTATTCCTGAAGGTGTTTTATTTCAAACAAATAAAGCTTTTCAAACTGTTAAAAAAGAGTTATTAGAACGGTTTAATGTTCATACAATTCTTAGCCTTCCTAGTGGGGTGTTTTTGCCTTATAGTGGAGTAAAAACAAATGTTGTATTTTTTGATAGAAATGGAAGTACATCAGATATATTTTATTATGAAGTAAATCCACCATATAAACTTACAAAAAATAAACCAATTCAATACGAACACTTTAAAGAGTTTTTAGAAACTTGGGAAGATAGAAAGCTTACAGATAACTCTTGGATTATAAATGTTAATGATATTAAAAATTTTGATATATCTGCAAAAAACCCAAATAATATTGAAGTAATAGAACATAAGTCTCCGATAGAACTAGTAGAAAATATCAAAGATAATAATAATGAAATTAATAGTTTAATGGATGAGATTGAAGCAATTTTGATTGGGAAAAATATAGAGTAGCTCTGAACCCTCAGCTATATATCTAGTATATAGGCTTACGAGGGAATTTCTGCTAGGATTATAACAAAAATAAATAAAGAAGTCAAATGAGAGAAGAGTTAAAAACTAAGTATATAACCAATAAAAGATTTGAGATATACAGTGATTTAAATACATATAACAACAATTTAAAAAAGTCAAAAAGTCTGTATATTCCACTCTCTATTTTAGAAGTGAGTCTTAGAAATAGTATTAATAGTTTATTTGAAAGACTTTATAGTAGAGGTTGGTTAGTTAATGAAGCAAGTTTTTTAAAATATAAAGAATTAAAAAAAATCACAATAGCAAAATCTAAAATATCAGAAAATAGTGAAGCTATATCAAAAGATAAACTTGTATCTGAATTGACATTTGGATTTTGGACTGCTCTTTTTCAATCTTCTTATGATGATAAAATGAGGTTTACGAATTTAAAGCAAATTTTTCCTAATCTTCCATCGAAAGATGAACTTTTAGTAAATAGACAAATATTATCAACAAAATTAAATCATATTAGAAAATTTAGGAATAGAGTCTTTCATCATGAAAATATTATAAAGGATGAATTTGAAAATATAGAAGATAATATTTATGAGATATTAGAATTTTTTGATACAGAATTGGTGCAATATGCAAAGGATTTAAATAATGAGTGATTTATATGATGTACCTGATGGATGGGAATGGAAAACTATAAATGAGGTCTGTACAAAAGTTACTGATGGAGCTCATAAGTCGCCAAAAACCATTGATATTGGAAAACCATACATTACAGTTAGAGATGTTAATAATGATGGAATAATTAATTTTAATGATTGTAAATTTATATCTGATGAAGATTTTGATTTATTAGTAAAAGGTAATTGCAAACCTAACAATGGAGATGTCCTTTTTTCTAAAGATGGTACAGTTGGAAAAGTAGCATTAGTTAATTATGATATAGAATTTGTTGTATTATCATCTTTAGCAATATTAAAACCATCTGAAAATATATTATCAAATTATTTGAAGAATTATTTGTTGAGTCCATATTTTTTAGACAAAGCTATTAAAAGTAAAACGGGTGCAGCAATAAAAAGAGTTGTTCTAAAAACAATCAAAGAATTAAATATTCCACTTCCTACACTTTCAGAACAAAAAAGAATCGTATCAAAATTAGATAATCTTTTTGAAAAAATAGATAAATCAATTGAATTACATCAAAAAAATATGGATGAAGCTGATTTATTTATGGGGAGTGTTTTGAATGAAATATTTGTAGAATTAGAAGAAAAATTTGATAAAAAACTTTGGAAAGATATCCTAACAATAAAAAATGGTAAACATTATAAAGATGTATTAGATGAAAATGGAATATATCCAATATATGGTAGTGGAGGAGTTATAAACTATGCAAATGATTATATTTGTAATGAAAACTCTGTAATTATTGGTAGAAAAGGGACAATAAATAGTCCATTATTCGTAAAAGAAAAATTTTGGAATATAGATACTGCATTTGGTTTAGAAGCTAACATAGATAAGTTATTACCTATGTTTCTATTTTACTTTTCAATAAGGTTTAATTTTTTAGATTTAAATAAGTCAACTACATTACCATCTTTAGCAAAATCGAACTTACTTCAAATTGAAATGGTATTACCACCATTGCAAATTCAACAAAAAATAGTTAAGTATTTAGATGAAGTTTCAGAAAAAATAGAAAAAGTTAAATCAATTCAAAAAGAAAAAATGGATAACCTAAAAGCATTAAAAGCTTCTATCCTAGACAAAGCATTTAGAGGTGAATTGTAGTGTTTAATAAAATACACTACAAAGATTTAAATGCTAAAGCAAAAGAGATGTATTATCAATTAAAAAGTATTATTTGTTTAACTTAAAATTATGCAACTAAGTTGCATTTAAACTACTTATATTATAATTACAAAGCTAAATGCAACAAAGTTGCAAAAAAGAAAAATAATTTGCATTAAAAGGAAAAAATAATGCTAAATGAAAAGAATTTCAATCTTGCTGGTCAATGCAGTCCCAAGCCTTTTGAGACAATGCCTAAATCCTATCGACATAGGGCGCAGGATAATCATCCAACGGTTTTTAGTGATATCTATAAACCAGAAATCAATATAGCTATTTGGCAACGTAAGTTACCTGCTACTTTGCAAAATTCAGTAAAAACATTTTTAGAATTGAATCCTACATTTCAAGCAAAAATGATTTTAACGCCGCAAGAGGCGTTTTCACGTGTTAGCGAATCTTTTAATAACAATATGTCTGAAGTCAGCGAAGATATAGCTGAACTTGTGGATATGTTTTGTTATTTATTTGAACTTAAACAAACTGCCATGCGCTTGCAAGTTTTAGATGGAGCAATGTGCCCTAAGTTTCATGTTGATAGAGTGCCTTGCCGTCTTGTGACAACTTATCAGAGTCTAGCCTCAGAATGGTTGCCACATGAGGTACTTGATTATACAAAATTAGGATGGGGTAGTAACGGGTTGCCTGACAGTGAATCGGGCCTTTACCAAAGAGAAAGTGACATTCAACAACTGGGTTGTGGAGATGTTGCATTGTTCAAAGGTACGCTTTGGGAAGGTAACGAAAATGCGGGCTTAGTCCATCGTTCACCAATAGTACCAGCTAATGAAAAGCGTTTGGTATTAACTTTGGATTTTAATTGATAAGTAGTTAAATGTTGTGGCTTGTCTTACGAAGCTAATGATCACATGCACTTGGAATATGAAGTACTAATATTAGTTTTCATATTCCACAAAATGTTCAAAAAATAAAAAATCATTAAGATTTTTTAATCGCCAATCTATCATATAAATCAAGAATATTTAAATAATCTTGATGATAAGTTACATTTATAAACTCACAATCACCATTAAATATTTGCGTTGCAAGTTCTACTTTTTCTTTTGTAAAGATATTGTTTAAAGCAGTCTCATAATCTTCCCAAGAAACTTCATCTATATACATTCTTGTTAATTGTGCTAAGGCAAAAGCTAAAGGTTTATTTGACATTTCAAAGTATTCTATTGCTTCTTCATAGTTTCCAAGCATTAAATGTAATTGCGCTTTAAAATCACAGATTGTAAAATTTTCTTTAAAAATTACACCAATGTATTTTTCAATATTTAGATTATTGTCAAAGGCTTCTATTTCATTTAAAATATCTTCAGGATCGTACTCTTTGAAATTTAAAACCATATTTCTAATCATTTTTCCAGCATTTGTATTGTTATAAATCATATCTTCTAAAGGATATACTTCTGAAACACTTGGCACTATAATCTGACAAGAATAGAATCCTAGATAATCATACTCTCTTATATAAATATCTTTTTTCATTGTTTTTGTAATATTAACTAGGTAGTCATACTCTTCATCAGTATTTGTCCCATTATATGGCCAAGGAGTATATTCAAATGTTTTTTTAGCAGATAAAAATTCAAAACCGATTTTTCCATTTGAATCAATAAAATGAGATTCTATATTTGAATTTGTTTGGATTAATTCTTTATCAAAAGTTGGTTTTTCAAAACCATCTAAATCACTTAAATCTCTACCTTGCATAAGCTCAGTCATTGTTCTTTGAAGTGAAACTTCTAAAATAGGATGAGCTCCAAAAGATACAAATAAAGTAGATGTTTTTGGATTGATTAGTGAGATTGCAGTTACAGGAAATTTACCTTCAAAAGAACAATCTAATACTTCAATTATATAACCTAAATCTTCTAAGGCTCTAATATCTTCATTTAATTTTGTAAAGTTTTTTAAAGCATCTTTGGGAAAAGTAGGAAGAGAATAACCTTCTTTAATAATAGCAATTTTTACATATCTTTCAAAAATCTCACTTAAAGATTGTACTTGAGCTTCTTTTGGAGTATTTCCAGTTGCAAGTCCATTACTCACATAAAGATTATGTGTTAAGTTTACTGGTAAATATGCTTTTTTATTTGTGCTTAAATTTACAAAAGGTAACGATACAATTTTATCAAAATAGTTACTATGATAGTCAACAAAATCTTTTGCTTCAAAAGCATTATCTTTATTATAAAATTTAGCTAAATCTTTATCTAAATATTCTTCATCAAATGAAAAAAGTTTTTCATCAGGATATGCAACTCTGTTTGGAATGTAAAATTCTATAAAGAAATTATTTGTTTGTAATCTTTCGATATATTCACCAAGGGCACTAACCGTACTAGCTTCTACGCAAGTACCTTTTCCATTTGAGTATAAATGTTTTGGTGCGTCATTTGAGCTTAAGTTTACGGAAAAACAGTTTTTTAAAGGATGTTTTGTTTTTGCAAAAGTAACTTCTGAACCAACACTTTTTAACGTTTTTGTCATTTTTCCTAATGAATCTTCTAATGAAGAGTTTTTTGATAATATTTTCATGTTCAACTTTATATTTTTTGCGAGTATAACTGAATAAAATGGTTGTATTAATTAAACATAATTACTGTGGACAAAAATTATCATTTTAGATAGAATTGCACATGAAAAAAATTATACTAATATTGTTTTTAATAAACATACATATACTAAGCGCAAAGGGAAATACTATTCTTTTTTTAGGTGATTCTTTAACAGAAGGATTAGGAGTAAATAAAGAAGAGGCATTTCCAAAGTTAGTTGAGACTTTAATTCAAAGTAAACTTAAAAAAGATATCACAGTAATAAATGCAGGTGTAAGTGGTTCAACCACTAGTGATGGACTTTCACGTCTTAAATGGTATTTAAAAAAGAAGCCATATATCGTTTTTTTAGCACTTGGAGCAAATGATGGATTAAGAGGTTTAAATCTTGAATCAAGTCAAAAAAATTTAGAAGAGATTATTCAATACGCACAAAAATCAAATGCAAAAGTTTTATTAGCAGGAATGTTAATTCCACCTAATTATGGTCCTGATTACTCACAACAATTTAAAAATATGTATGAAAATGTAAAAATTAAATACAACTTAGAATCTATGCCTTTTTTACTGCAAGGAGTTGCAGGAGTAAAAGAGTTAAATCAAGCAGATGGAATTCATCCAAATGTTGATGGTCATAAATATATTGCAAAAGAAGTTTTTGAATTTTTAAAGGAAAAATTATAATGTTAGAATTAAAATCACTA
>MDTG01010236.1_pt1 | contig 30441 bp, 23 predicted proteins | sample 811421 | NCBI WGS metagenome assembly MDTG01 (sample SAMN05326645, study PRJNA326480) | marine metagenome | isolation source: seawater | place: Pacific Ocean: South East | collected 2011 | reverse complement strand
CTTAGCAATACTACCTCCAAAGAACACTGCTACAATTGCATACCAACCTGCATCAATACCGAATGCCAAAACACCCATTCCAATCATTGTTCCAAATGATGAATTAAGATGCACAAATTGACTGTATACGGCTACCATCCATGCCGCAATTTTGGGATTGAAGAACGCAAGGCTGAAGCCAGCCAAGAAAGCGTTGTCTGAGAGTGCATCTTCTATTTCGGTTTCTTCCTTCGGTTGAGATTTGAGCATTAGTGCCCCAAAGAGTACCAGCAGGATTACTCCAGTCCATCTCAAAGCAGTTTCAATACTTGGAAATGATTCTAATATTCCCGAAAGGACTGCTATGAATGCAATTGCGTATAATCCGATTCCAATCCCGTGTCCAATCGCGGTCGTTAGTCCTCGTTTTCTTCCTCCGCTAATGGTATTTCGTAGAACAAAGGCCAATGAAGGCCCAGGAGACATCGCACCCAAAGCACAGACAAGGGCTAACCCGGCCCATTCCTCTGGAGACATTCACAAGGAGCTCCTTCATGGAATCTGTGCAATTTTGTCCTTGAATCGATCTTCAAGCACTCGTCGCTTTACCGACATTTTCGGAGTAAGAACATCTTCAGTTGTCCATTCTCTATGGTCAATAATGATGGTCTTTGGTTTCTCAAACCCTTTCCATTTCTGAGGTTCCATAATTTCAGAACTGAGTTTTCCAAGCATCCATTCTCCAATCGTTGGGTCTGAACATGCTGTTTCAAAATCACTCTTAGACATCCCATCATCTGATATTGCTTGCATCATTGCCTGTTCATTTGGCTGAATAATAACGTATGTTGATACCTTCCCTCTTCCATCTATCGAAGCTTGCTCGATTAGTGGTGAGAGTTTCAATTGCTCCTCTAATGGAGAAGGAGCGACATACTTTCCGTTCTGCAGCTTGAATTGTTCCTTAACTCTCCCAGTAATCTTTAGAAATCCATCAACTAATCGTCCCAAATCGCCAGTTCTAAAGGTTCCATCATCCATGATAACCTCATTTGTTGCCTCAAGATTATTCCAATATCCCATCATTACGTTTGGACCTCTCACTACGATTTCACCATCTTCAGAATCTGGATCATCCCATGCATCTTGGTCAATAATAACTTCAACGCCGGGAATTGCTCGTCCAACGGTTCCAGACATTGAAGCATAATCGTCCTCCCATCCGTTCAGGGTGACTAGTGGCGCGGTTTCAGAAAGCCCATATCCTTCCAACACACTGATTCCAAGACAGTTCACGAAAAGTGCTATTTCTGGGTCTAGCGGCGCTCCACCACTTATCATCAAATCAAGTTCTCCACCGAGACGTTCTCGAATTTTCGTGATTGCGAGTTTGGTTAGAATCTTGTCTTTAATTCCCTTAGGAGGTACTGCAATCATCTCGGTAGGTGCTGCAAGAGTACGATTTTTAGCTGTAGCCAAGGCAGACTTTGCTAACTTCTTTTTCAGTCCAGACCCTTCTTCAATTCCAGCCATTATTCTACTATGAAATCGATTCAGTACTCGTGGAACACACAACATAATATGTGGTTTAATGACTTGTACCTCATTTACTAGGTTCAGTAAATCAGAGACAAAATGTACCTCACATCCAAAGTAAATCATTGCACTCATATCCCCTGCTTGAGCGAGGGAGTGAGCAAATGGTAGGAAACATGCAGTTCTTCGACCCGGATAAAGTGGGGCTCTACCTTGGATAGCTAGAATATTGTGCAATACATTCCAGTTGGACAGCATTACTGCTTTAGGTACTCCACTGGTTCCAGATGTAAAAATAAGACTTGCTAGTTTGGTATGGTCCATACATGGGTCATTTACTGGTTCAGCAGCACGGCCTGCATTGATGAAATCCATCCATGTTCTGATTTCGACTCCCTCGGGCATTGTTTCAGGCATTTCATTATCGAGAATTACAACTCCACCGATAGGCCATTTTGAATCTCCTTTATTCTCAGCGAAACTGGTAAGAAGTGATGCATTGGCAACGAACAAAATTGACGGGGTAGCCAGATCATAACAATAGACAGATTCTTTCATTTTCATATTCGTATATACTGCGGAAGCCGCTGCACCTATCATATTAGCAGCGTAGAAAATCATAGCGAATTGAGGACTTGTATCAACGATTTGCAATACTCTGTCATCTTCTTTCACTCCCGCTGCTCTCATCCCAGCAGCAAGAGCCTGTACATTGTCATGGAATTGCCCTCTAGTAATCGGTACTCTTTCCATTCCTTCACTAGGAACATAAGTGCACTGAATGGTATCTGCTCCCCACAGGTCGACAGATTTCCTTACCATGTCATACAGGGTTTTGGGGTCACCATATTTGTCATCGGGTTTGGACCAATCTCGATCGAGGGGTAGGGGCTTCAGTGCTTCTGGAGGGGGGTTCCACATGGTACTCACTCTTAGCCCCACATAGGGGGCGACTCATGAAGGATGCGCCTTACAAAGTATGGCTGGTTTCAAAGAATTTGACACTTATTTCCAATTTCGTTATATGGTATTGAGAGTTGTCTTTCAATATGTCCAACAATACAGCCGTGATACTGTTCGGAGTAATTTTCCTGTTTGGTTTATTTGCAGGAGGCGGAGTAGTCTACTTGTTATCTGATAGTGATTCGCCTGCAGATGATGATTCAAATTCTGGAGAAATCATCAATGATAGCGAACAAATTTTGGATGAATCTGACGTAACAGAGGGTAATGAGTTGACAAATATTTCCGAGTCTAATGAGACTCAACTTGATAATTATAATGATGGCGACAATTCTACTGACAATTCGGATGTAAATAATGAATCAAACTCCTCAGATGGCATCTCTAATGACCCTCTTCCTTTGGCTCACCAGTGTTTGGATGGCCATTCTAATTTAGCCATGCACATTCATCCGTGGGTTAACATCACAGTAAGAGGGTCTGAGATTCCGATACCAAACAATATGGGTATTGATACCTCAATTTGTCCCAATGCAATGCATCTTTTGCACACTCATGACGCTAGTGGAAAATTACATGTCGAAACATATGAACCAATTTCAGTAAACCTTTCTCTATTCTTTGCAGTTTGGAATATATCAGAACCAGGTAATTCATCTTTTGAGCCATTGTTCCAAGACTTGGAAAATGTCACGATTTCGATTGATGGGGTAGAACAAACTGATCAGATACATGAGATAGTTTTTGAAAATGCAATTACAATAGATGTTGTATTTGATGATGCATTACCAGATTCTGATGGAGATGGTATAGATGATTCTTCAGATACCTGTGAGGGATATGATGACAATACGGACTTGGATAACGACGGACTTCCTGATGGTTGTGATGATGATGATGATGGTGATGGGATAAATGATCAAAATGATCAATGCCCTGGATTTGACGATAACTTAGATTCAGATGCAGATGGGGTTCCAGATGGTTGTGATGCAGTAGATGGCAACGTATACGATGCATCCGATTTAGGTCTGTTTTGGTTGGACAAATTCCTCTGTCAAAATGGAACAGGAACTGGGGTTGATGACTATAACACCTCGGGAGACGATAACCATGTCTGCGATGTAATAATCACTTTGGAGAATGACAGTGTAATAATTAGTTCCAACGGAATACCAAATCATGATCTTGAATCGGGTCCAGGGTGTTGTACATCTACTCAATCATATACTTGGACTGTACCACGTTCTCCAATTAATGACACTGTGGGGGGACATGATTCTGCTAATTGTCCTGAAGCGAATGGAGATTACCAATGTGCTGCTGACAGAGGTGATATTGCGATTGCAATCAATGGGGTACCAATTTTTGGTCCCGAAGATGGACCAGGAGGTGATGCTGTTGCCTCAAATGAGGGAGTTTATGAAGAAGATAGACAGCATATTTGGTTGGGACTTTGTCATGGACATTCAGGTCCTGGTGGGGTATATCACTACCATGCAGATGCAAACTGTGCCCACTGGCATCCTAATCAGACAGCTGGTGAAGGGTGGCAAGACTATTCTTTCCCATCATCGACCAACACTGGAGAACATTCAGATGTTATCGGAGTAGCATTTGATGGGTTTCCAATTTATGGAGTATATGGAGACGACGGAACAGGACAAATTGTGGAGATGAAATCATCATATCGTTTGAAATCGGGTGAAACTGGATACAATGGAATCGATGATTATGAGTACGTTTCTGGTTTAGGTCATCTGGATGTTTGTAATGGTCATTTTGGACCAACACCTGATTTTCCACAGGGTATTTACCATTATCATAGTACAATAGAAAATGGAATTGGTGAAATGGGTTTCCCATACTTCTTGCTTTGTTATCATGGCGAAGTTCCTAATTCTGGAGGAGATGGCGGAGATCCATGTGCAGGATATGGTGAAACTTGGGGTCCAGGTATTGGCCCACCTCCAGATGGGTGTGGAGGCGGCGGTGGTCCTGGGCAGCAATCTTCTGGGACTGAAATTCTTGAACAGCAGTTTGTTTTCGATTGGACCACACTAGTTCTCCTAACATTATTGAGCGTGGTTGGTTTACGTCTAATTACAAAAAAGTCATGATTGATTTAGAGATTTTTTAAACGAATTTTTCCAATCCTCACCACCATTTCGATTGGCGAATGGATTTGCAGGACTTGGATGAGGAATGCCATCTAACTTTGGACATTCACCAATTTTGAAAATATCTTTAATTCGTTTTTGAGCATATCTTCCTATGCCAATTACTCGTTTTATTCCTAAAATTCCCACAGCATTTCTTAGATGATTATCACAAATTTCAGTTAATTCAATAGACACCTCACCAGATAACTTGTCGGGAGTAATGTTTCGTCCCTTTTCATCAAACATCCAAAGAGGGCAGTGATTAACAATAAAAATTTCAGTGGCCGCAGCATTTTCAGAACCATATATTTCGGATAAAGTTCCCCAAATTCTTGTTCCAGAGACTTCGGGCTTCGGATGTGTTAGACCTATAATCTGCCTTTTTGGATGAGTTTTTGTTGGAGAACCAACTTCTAGATCAGTAATTTTCAAAATTTCTCTAACCATTTTTGGACAACCAAATGGAATGCCTGTATTTCCCATTCCATGACCTGGATTCATTCCTACAAGGAGAGTTTTCGCTCCCATCCCTCCGTGTCTGCGAATATATTCTGAATGTGGATTCCATGCATATTCAAGAGGGTTGTAAGCATACTCAATCTTGTCAGAATCTTGAATTAATCGCGGAATGATATGATTAGCCTTTTTCCTTAATTCGTCTGCGTTCGCTAGGAGTTGTTGTACTGTATTCAATTCTTTACCTCCATGATCAAATTTGCTAATTCAGGCATCGGAATATCCGTGGAGTCAAAAACCTCATGAATACTTTCGAATGCCAGAATTTCTGGATTTTTTGATAATTTATTCGCCCGGGTTGATACAATCTTCCAAGCGGCTTTCTCACCAATTCCAGGGATGGATCTGAATTGACGCTCGCTCATCGTGTTTGGGTCTAGTCCAATCTCCACCCCTGTAAGACTCCTAGATCCGTGTCCTGTGACGATGACATCACTGCTAGTTTCGAGTGGAATGTAGTAATTGACTCCCATAAGAATAGGGTATGCCCCAATTTGTCGACCCATGGTTAATCCAGGTTTTCCATATATTACAGGGTCTTGGTGAATTTTGTTCTGTATATGTCTAGGTAATCGAGTTCTTCCGTCGTGTGCTTCCCAATAAATTTCATTCAGTTGGTGGCCTATTGGAAACATTTCGTGGAGTAAAGGGACATCAATTTCACGTCTTACCCACTCCTTGAATTTTCTAAATGGTTTTTCATTTACCTCTTGAAATCCCTTTCCCTCTACTTGACGTATATTGATTCTTCGAATCCATAATCCTGATCCTTTCAAAGAATTCAGAAGTTCCCGGTTAAATTTGTACGATTCGTCTGTTTCTCCCCTTAGTCCGGCGATAAAATTCAACCCAGGTAGAATCTTTGGTAACCCTCTTTCTCCCCTTACTTTCCCATATTTGTTGATTAGTTTTATGGCCGTATGCAATTGTTTTGAATCGCAATTTAACCAATTTTCTACATGTACTTGAGGGTCAGCTGATTCTAATCCAAATGATAGTACTGCACCATCAGAAAGAGTATCTGCAAGGGTTTTTGTTATCTCTTCTGAAGGTTCTAAATTTTCAGCAATTATACTTGGATTTCCATTATCTACATGCAGAGTTTTGATGCGTTCATCTTCTCTAATTCCATGCAGGAGTTTCGCGATTGGTTCTGGATTTGGAATTGGATATTCCAGTTCTACGACACCATCAGCCATGTAAGTGAAAACGTCAGTCATCCCACCTAGTCTAACATGTGTTACTCCGTTATCTGCTGCAATTTTGATTTCTTCAATCACATCTTCAGGAGGTCTCCATAGTGGAACGCCTTTCTTTGGTTCGATACAAAATTTACATCCTCTTTTGTAGCGAACGCACCCTTGGTAAACTTCAACCTCATAGGTCAATGGACCCGGTTTTTCTTCTGTCCCAATATCAGGATGTTGATTCACAGCTAAACTCGCAGCACCTTCCTTGGCCCATTTCGACCATTGTTCAGCGGTCCGTTTTTTGTGGGACCACTCTTTATTCTCAAGATAATGATTTAGTGTTGCATCAGTATCTTTCAAAGCTAAAAATAATCCTTTTCTGAGTGGCCGCCAACCCTGTTGTCTCCAACCTCTAATTGCCCATCCACCTGCAATAACGGGTATATCTCTGGGAAAGGATCGAATCATTGCATCTGTTTCTTTCAGAGAAATAGGTGTCCCTCTAAGGTATTTTCCGGGGACGACTGCTCCAGCGATTAACGCAACTCCTTCTAACGAGTCATCTCTGATACTCTGTGGGCGTTCCCCTAATCTCCACTGATCGATTGTGATGTACTCATATTCGATATTTTTTGAATGGAGTAAACCGCAGACATAACGGATGTGAAATCCGATGTAAGGGGGTACACCGAATGCTGCAGGTTCATCTTCATATCCATCAATGACCAACCAAGCCATTCGTCCCACTCAATCTTTGTTGAAAGTGTTAGGATATCATTCTAAGCGTGAAATCAGTTTCTCCGCCTTCGGTCTCCACGCCCTCTGCCGTTACCGCGGCCATCTCTTCTTCCCCCTCCGCCAGAGTTTGCTTCTTCAAATCGAAGTCTTCTTCCACTAAGTTTGATTTCTTTCATTGCTTTAATGGCAGCTCTACCCTGATCAGGATCATCAAAAACAATGAACCCAAATCCCTTGGGAGTGCCTTCTCTGTCGGTTACAATATCTACTCTCTTGAGCGTGCCATGAGGTTCGACAACTTCGCGAATTTCTTTTTCTGTAGCACTATGAGGCAAACCTCCAACGAATACTTTGAGGCCCGCTGCTTTTTCTGCCTCATGTTTCATTTTTTTGATGGTTTCCCTTTCGTTTGCTAGCTCTTCTTTCGAAGCTTCGCCTGATTTTATCTTGTCCATGCAATCTCTGCAACGAATCGGCTTACCTGGAGTTGGTTCAAACGGTACTTTTGTTGCAGTACCACAGAGAGTACAAGTTGTAGCGTGCATCTCTCTTCGAGGTCTACCATCTCGACCAGTTGGCTTTCTGATTTGATTTTCGGGTATTTTGTGATATTCTCCACGACGGTAATCTGCCATGGGAGAAAGATAGGGTCGAGCACCATCATGGCCAAGTCTGCCATCCATCTCTTCAGTCCATCTTTCTCCTCCACGATTCAGTGGAGTAAGGTCTACTCCCTCGGGAATCAAATGGCCAAATCCATACCCATTAGATAATGCCCTATATCCAGTATAGTCGCAGCGAACGCAAGCAACATTTTGATCAGGCGTTTTGTTACTGACCTCAAGGAATATTCCGCAAACTGGACAGATAGAGTGGAGAACTCCTAAAGAAGGGTCACCTTTGCAAGAAGCCTTTACCATTGGCTCAGACTGAATCACTTTCGCTCTAACGATATCTCTGCTACGCATTCCATCTCCAGGAGATGGCATAAACCGATCTACGATTTCTGAAACAAAAATATCAGCTGTTCGATGGAGAGCATCTAAGCTTCGATTTGGGTCATCCCTGCCTTCAATATGAAGAATTATTATTTCAGCGGTTTTAGAATGTAAACGAGAAACTCTTCCGATTATCACTTCACCTTCTTGTGGAGTTCTGGGCGTGGAAACCGAAGCAATCACATCTGTAATTTCATCGTCTATACTCAAAGTACCCGAACGTAAGGCAACCCATTGATTTTGATGTCGACCGATTCCTGACCCGGTTACAACATCATCATCTAAGGATAGACTAGTTCCTGGTGTGACAAACGAACCATTTGAGGGGCTCATGATACTGGCGACTGGACGGTTCCCTATCAACGCGCCGGCCGCTTAATCCACCACATTGCCGCCTCGGTTGAACTTTTTTTCTTGATGTGGTGAGAGTATAGTGGAGGCATTGGTAGATCCACTTCCATCCATTTTTTTGCAATCCATCCGGCAGCTTCTGCCCATGGTTCGATATGCTGTGCACCTCTACCATGTAAAAGATGAATAGAATCGTTAGCACACTTTAATGCAGCATCAAGAAATGGTCTGTCTGCACGGGGAGTTTGTCTTCCCCAGGGAGGATTCATTAGCACTACATCAGATGATATTTCCTCTGCATTTATTGAACGAATATCCCCATTCAGAATTCTACATTTTTTTCCTAAATCTAATGATGCTATTGCATCCTGAAGCGATTTACAAACCTCTTCATCAATCTCCACGAATATCGCATTCGGTGCCCCAAGGAGAAGGGCGCCAATTCCGAGTATTCCATTTCCTGCACCAAGATCTATTATTCCATCTGTTTCTTCAAATGGTTCTTCTAAATTAATCGAATAAAGCCATTTAGCTGCTGTTTCTCCATCTGTGCCGTATTGTTCAAGAGCAGGTTCTCTGAACGGATGAGACGGTAAATTGGATAGCGCCATTGCAAGATGTCGAAGCCTCATAACCATGGGCAGAGGTTCTGACGCATCAATCAAGCGCCACCGAGCCTAGTCCCAGTGCGAAAATTACCGTTAACTGGGTTGTTCGGCCCTGTTGTGGATTGGGGTAGGTTATTGTTTCCAGATTTGGCTTGCTGAATCGCTGCTGCTTCTCGTTTTAGTTGAACGGTCAAATCTAATCCTGGCATACGTTCTCCACAGTATCGACAGAACTTGGCCATATCTGCCTGTTCCCGTCCACATTCTGTGCAATGCACCATACCACTGACAATCTAGGGATGCGTATGAACCTTTTTTATTGAAACATTCCAACTACCATAGTCCAGACATCAATACCTGCGACGGAAGCCCTTTCTGAGACATCTAAGAATTTGGGGTGGTCCATAATTTCAGTCATGTCCAATCCATCTGCCTTGAGCATCTCAATTGTCTGTCTAACCTCAACCTTGAGAGGAGCTTCTGTATTCACTTCTGCTATGACTTCGACGATATCATTCTCAGCTTCTATTTCTTCTGATTCCTCAATATTTGGCTCATCATTTTGAATTTCCATATTAACCATCGTTTTCGAATCTGATTCGCCATTTGTTACGTCGGTTGTCGATGGATGAGTAAAGCATTTCCCATTGAAATCTAGTGGATCAAATGGTAGTAATATGGTTGATGATTCTGAAGCTTCGGGATGTCTAAAACTGGACCATGTGAATGTTGAGAAACTCGTATTAGATGTTGGACTAGTGCTAACTTCACTGCGTTTCCATCCATTTGAAACCAAAGGTTTCATCCATATTCCAAGGTCTTTTGTTGCGATATCGATTAAGTGTATGCTATGACTGAATGAATCAAAACCCGCGCCTTTTATTTCATCGAGGTCTGTACGGGGTCGAAGATAAGTTGAGAATATATCTTCATTATTTCTAACTTCTTTCACAATCAATTCATATTCGGGACGGAACGATCTTGGCATTAGAAGAATCAAACGAGTTCTTCCGGATTTCTCCGTAGATCCCGCTAATCCTCGAAACGACCCTCTGGTCATTTTTGGAGCAGCCATATCACTTGGACATCAGTGCTGGTTATAGCCCTCACCCGAATATGATAGTGGGATTAACTCACGCCGTATAGAATCCATTTCAGCAACAAGGACACAACCTCCTGCTGCCCCTCTAATTGTGTTTTCAGAGAATGCAGACCACCTTACCTTTTTTTCCGATATCTTAGGATTAGTGACAATTATTGGCATACCAATATGAAGATTTTCACTTGGATTGTGATCGTTATTTACTGATCCAGCCCAACGATCTTCTTCAGGTTCAATCGATTGTTTAATGATGATGTGGTGAGGAGGTGAAGAAGGTAAATTATTGCAATTGTTAGGTGATGATTTCTTCCACAATTCAATTACCTGTGCTTCATTAATATCAGATTCTGTTTCAATTTCTATATGTACAATGTGTCCAAACTCACGTGCTACTCTCTTACAGATTACGTCTACTGTTAATTGTGGTTTGATTTCCGCTCCATTTTCATAATCAGATAATAATCTGATTAATTCCTCTTCAATTTTCATTGCTTCACCAGGGATTTCTGTAGGGGGCTGTATCCCCCTCCTTGTCGACATCAATAGTCCAAGTCCTCCTCCAGAAACAGATTGCTCAGTTCGTATTGAGATTTTATTAATTTTCAGAGCATCATGAATTGGTTTTATCGATAATGCTACAGGCATTACTGTACAGTTGGTTGAACATACTATCCCTGATCGTTTCACGTCTTGTATGTTCAGATGATTCGCGTTTACTTCCGGTATTACCAAAGGCACCTCATTGTTCATTCTATATTGTGATGCATTAGAGTATACCATACATCCTAAGTCAACGAACATCGGTTCATATTTTGCCGCCACTTCTGATGGTAGGGAACTGAAAATTACTTTCACATAATTTCTTCCAACAAAATCTAATCCTTCTTCCATTCCCATAATTGTAATATCAGGCACTAAAGGTCTTTCTTCATCCAGGTGCCAAGCCAAATCACGTAGTCCTCTTCCAATTGAATTAGGGGATCCAACAATGCCCACTAAATCAAAAAAAGGATGATTGTAAAGCCGTTGTTGTAGTCTCTGAGACACTAATCCTCCTGAGCCAAGGATGATGCATCTTAACTTGGGGGCTAACATGATGTAGCGTGCCATTCCATCTATACTATTGAATCGTCGCTCATGTTCGTTAATTTGTTATAATTTAATATCTATCCTTTTTAGGAGATTATTATGAACAACGACGCCGTTCTAGTAACGGGTGGCGCTGGATTCATCGGCCAACATCTAACTTTGCGGTTACTTTCTGAAAAAAGGAAAGTAGTGGTTGTCGACGATTTTTCAACAGGCCAACCTCTAGGAAAGCATCCTTTGTTGACAGTTATAGAGGGAGATATTCGTGATAGAGGTATCAGGGAACAGGCACTAAATATGTCGAAATCGATCATAAATCTAGCAGCTATAGCATCAGTTCCATTATGTGAAAAGATGCCTGAGGCAAGCTCAAGTGTAAATTTCAATGCGGCTAAATCTCTTTTCAAGGAAGCTTCCGAAAAAGGTATTTCAGCCATTCTTCAAGCTTCGACTTCTGCTTTGTATGGGGCTTCCCAAGAGTTGCCGTTAACGGAGAAAAATGCAGTACAACCTGTAGGGAATTATGGACTTCATAAACAAAAAGCAGAAAATTATCTTCTTTCGATCAGAAAATCTCCTGTATGTGCGTTGAGAATGTTTAATGTGTTCGGTCTGGGCCAACGTAGAGATTCCTCATATAGCGGAGTCCTGACAATTTTTTCTGAAAAAATTAGTCTTGGTCAATCATTAACAATTTTTGGCGATGGATACCAATCTCGAGATTTCATTCATGTTGATGATGTGGTTTCGGCGTTTATTGCATGTTTAGATGATCTTGAAAAAAATGGTATCAAATCCAATGTTTCGGGTAAAATATTCAATGTTTGCTCTGGAAAAGCCATGACGTTGCTCGATGTTGTCGAGTCTTTTTCGTTAATTTCAGAAAAGGAAATAATTGTTAATTTTGAACCTCCCCGTCAGGGCGATATCTTGCATAGTCTAGGTTCATTTGATTCATTGAAAAGAGCAATTGGTTGGATTCCTCGACAAGATTTTAGTGAGCGTTTGAAAGAATTGTTGTTATGATATAGGTTTTTTAACAAATTTTCTTTTTATCAATTTCGCGGCGATTCGAATCCCGTCTCCGATAGAGCCCAGTTTTGAACTACCAATTCTCTTATCATAATGTATTGGAGTTTCTTGAATTTTTAGTTTATTGTATGCTGCGGATGCATACATTTCTGCTTCTATCTCAAACCCAATTGAGTTAAGGTTCATTCGATTAATAGAATCACGATTTAATATCCAAAAACCAGTACAGAGGTCGGAAATATATACTCGATGTAAAAGAACAGCTAACCATGTAAGAATATGATTGCCGAGCCAGTTTCTTCTCGTCATTGCTCCTTTTTCAATCCATCCTTTCATCCTTGAACCAATGACAATATCTGCCTCGTCTTCCTGTAGTATATGGACTAATTTTGGTATTTCTTCTGGACGATATGTACCATCTGCATCCATCATAACCAATGCCGAATCATTTGAGTCGATGAAATTTGCAAAACCCTCTCTCAATCCTCTACCTTTACCAGTTCCTCCATGTTGTCGGATAATTTGACAATCTAATTCATGCGCCAATTCTAATGTTCCATCTGTAGACCCACCATCAACAACAACAATCCGAATGCTCCATCCATTGGAGGATATTTCGTCAAATGGAATTCTCTTGACTACATTTTTCAATGCCTTTGCTTCATCAAGCGTGGGAAGCAATATTGTCATACCCTGAGATTTCATTTCAACACCTCAAATTTCGGAAATCTCCAACCAATGTATCCAAATTCCGTTTGAATCAATTAGTCTATCACCTCTTCCGGAAATAGCTGTAGGGTTTATCCATTTTTTATTATCGGTATCTGCATCGATATCAATGGACAAACTCCCATCGTCGCCTATATTTATCAAAGTACTAATCATCTGGACTGAACCTTCGGTATTTCTTTCAATTGTCGTGGAATTATCTCCACTGGAAGCAGTGATTGATACTAATTGATCAGGTGGAGCTTCGATTAATGCCGAAACTCTAACCATTGAAGATCTCATACTTCTTGTTGTTTCAATATCCATCGATATCGTACCATCCGAAAGGAAGGAACGGTTTTCAGAAACCGGTGATTCTGGCCAATCATACAATCCAGTCCAAGGAGACACTCTCCAATCGCAGCCTAGCCGACATGAAACTTCATCTATTCCAATGATCATCATTTCTTGGGTTGAATCTTTGTTCGGTATTTGGTGAAATTCCCAAATTCTGCTCCCTTCATGTTCAGAAACAATAGACCAATGATTTGAAGATGCCAGTAGAAAGCCTACTTCCCCTCTAGGACTTGATATTGCATGAGTAATCCCTAAGTTTGCTAACTGTGCTGCGTCATCATTTCTAATTGCAGTATAAGTTTGAAATTGTATGTACTCATCGATTTCTACAATACCTAAATTAGGAAATGCAGTTCGTTGAAGTCCGCCATCAATGTCTATTAGGTAACCCCATGGTCTGTTTTCAATGAAAATGATTGCGTCTTCAGGCAGATCCAATGATTGATGAATTGTTCGATCTCCGTCTGTCCTAGCCCAAAGTTCAGGATGTTGTTGTAATGTTGTGAACCAACCTATCGTAAGCAGTAATAAAGAAGCGCAAATTGCGAAGGAAAATTGGATAATAAATTCAGGAATTTTTATGGGAGGAGAATGAAATTTTCCTACCAATTCATCATTACTTCCAATAATCTCAAATTTCCTCTTCATCATCCTCAATTTGATTGATGGTGCTAATCCCAATGCTCCTAGAGTTGCTAGAGGGATGTGGAATCCATGCATTGACATACTGTATAGAATGTAGGATATTAGCGTAAAGAATCCGATGCCTACAACCCCCTCGAGTAAGTGGACCGTACTTAGAATCCAGATTAATGAAAACCAAGTAATCAATAGTTTTCCCTCAAACGAATTTCTACTTCTAAATGCACCCCAAATCGCTAAGAAAATTAGAGGAGAATTCCATTTGATTAGACTTAATCCGCCCTGCCATCCATATTCAGCAAGGATTGCTTGGTCTTGAACTCGGGGAGCAAATATGCCCGCAGCAACGAAAAGAGAGACACCAATAAGCAAACTTGAGCCCAGAATTACGTTATTTTTCTGCGAATCTTCGTCACTGAAATTTGAGTTAACAAGCATTCTTCCAATTATCAGAAGAATTAGATATATCGCCCCACTTGGATGAATTACACCTGCGAATGCAACGGCTAATATTGCCATTGAATCTCGTTTTGGTGTCCTGTTTTCTTTATTCATTACTAATAGTAAACCTAACACTATTCCAAACTGCGAAAGCACAGTGGGATAGCCAGAATCAAACATTTTTGCAAATAATCCTGCACCTAATACTAAGGAAATCAAAATAGATCCTCCTGCTCCAAACCGGGCAAAAATGCCAGCTAAACTAGCACATAAAAGACCTAAACCCAAATGGCCAATTAGGGATACAGAAGTTGCTGAATCTATTCCCGTAACTGTCATGATTAATGCTGCAGTGGAAGGTAGAGCCGGAGGATAGGTCCAGATTCCTACACTCGGAGGAGGTAATTGAGTCGTCCCAGTGGATGATAGTGTATCTGCCAAGGTTGCAAAACCAATCCAATCTATTCCCAAGGGTTCTACGAAAAGAAAATGTGGCAATAACAAACCAATAATTCCGGCACATGAGGCTAAGATAATCCACAAATCATCTGTAGAAATATTCCATTGATTCAGATTCTGTAAATCCTGAGTTTCCCTCCAGTCAGATGGTGGATTACTTCTTTCAGCTCTTTCAACTGCAATTTCTAATTTCTCCCATGGGCTTGAAATTTCTTGATTATCATCCTGCCGAGTGGTTAATTTCCTTGAAGAAAATTCCAAAAAACACCAGACTAGAATAATTGAGAGAATTCTCAATTCTCCAAAAAGAAGTACGCTCCATCCAACAATTCCGAGCATAAAAAATAATGAAATCCCTGGAACTATCAATAATCGTTGTGCATCTGTATGAGCATGGTCAAAACGATTGAGAAATCTATCCGATATCCATAGACATGGAGCAATTAAAATGATGATTCCAATCATTTGCCGGAGAAAATCCCCCCCTATTTCCATGGTCCCACTTACGCTGAAACTGATGAGGACCCTCATAGCGGATTCCCTCGTCGGGTGAAATATGCTGAGGTGGGATTGTGAAACATATCACCCAATAGTTCGATTTCCGGAGGAACCAACTGTACTCGATTTGACCGGTGCGGAAGATTATGGGACAAGTGATGCAAAATGGACGATTGGAAGATACGACGAAATCCGGACGATTTACACCACTGATCTATTTAGTGACGGAAGAACAGTACATGTCGGAATAGATTTAGGTGGCCCTGTGGGCACCCCTGTCTATTCTTTCCTCAAAGGAGTAGTCTTTGCAGTCGGATACAACCCTAAGTTAGGTGATTATGGTCACACTGTTGTGACAAAACATCGAATCGATGGAAATGATGTATGGGCATTGTATGGGCACCTCGATAAAATGACAACGAGTTCATTGAATTCAGGTGATTCAGTAGAGACAGGGAAATTGATTGGTAGGTTTGGTTCAATGGAAGAAAATGGTGGTTGGCCTCCACACGTTCATTTCCAACTTTCTCTAATCGAACCAGAGGGGTACGATCTTCCCGGTGTAGTACATCCTGATGATAGAGAGTGGGCTCTCTCAGTTTTTCCAGATCCAAGATTGGTATTGGGGCCGCTCTATTGATCTAACGGAATTCTTGAAAGGTGTTCCTTCAGATCATTGATTGGCCCTATACTTGTGGGATCTTTTCCTCTCAGAAGGGCTAATGCGATTGATAGCCAATCACTCATATGGGCACCATGTAAGATACATTCTGCTAAACTTTCTCCTTGACATTCTAAAATCGTAGTTGGTATGTTGGATAATGTTTCCAATGTCCATTCTGTTCTTATTCCGATTCTTTCATCCATACCATTCCAAACAAAGATTATCAGATGTACTCCTGTAGTAGCCTGTTCATCTCCCCAGGCAACAATTTCGTTATGGTGAAGTTCAGGAAGTATCGAAGAAGTAGCCAGTATTCCTGAGTTTTCATTGAATTGTGTTCTACACCTGTAACCAATAGTTCCTAGAGAAGGTGCCGCCATAATTTGAATTCGATTTTGATGAATTTGTTTCGCGATATTTACAATTTCACCATCTCCATGAATGATATCTAGCATCTTAGAAGATTTTTCAAATCGTTGCAGCATCTTCTCAATTTCCTGTTCACCTACACTGGGAAGTAATCCCATGGTCCAACAAATGTTTAGTTGTGTTCCCAATATATGTCCCATTGCGCTCCTAGGAGGCTGCCCGCCAGGGACATTAATCCATATCGAACTTTCTTGCCCTTCAAGAATTTCTTCTAATTTCCCGCCAGAGGAAATACCAATTACAGTACCACCTTCTTGAATCGCTAGCGTAACACCATGGAGAGTTTCTTCGGTATTCCCAGAATATGAAGTTGCAAGAATTAACCAATCAGGGCCCCACCATGAAGGGAGACCATAATCCTTCCAACTCACAAATGGTAGACCTCCTTCTTGATTGGAAATATCTGATAATAACATGCCTCCTGCTCCAGATCCACCTACTCCAAGGCATAGAATTCCGGACCAATCGGCTTCAATATCTAATCCTAGATCTTGAGTTAACGCAGAACGTAGCGCATGAGGGAATTTACTAGTCCATCCAATCATGTCTGATAGGTCAAGAGTTTTTGCTAAATCTTCTATTGTTGTGTCAAATTCCATGTTCCTCTCCTCCCTGTTCGCCCCTCGTCCGAGGCATGCATGTCCATTCCCCCTCTATCAAACAGATGCGGACTTTGGTGTCTTCTGGACCTATATCGTATGCACTAGACAAAGTTCTGACGGCGAAATCATCTGGATCTAGGATTTCCACAGCTGAGTCATCACGCCTCAGAATATCTACTACTTGGTGTTCTTTCTTTTGAGAAATCACCACACATTTTTCCAAGTCTCTCCAACTTGCTCCAGTTCGCTCATATCTATCCATCGCTAGAAGAATAGGCCCGTCTTTTTGCCAAGTATCTACTCTCCATAATCTCTTTCTAAATCGAATAACATCTCCCATCTCATAGGCAGGTTTTCTGTACAACAATGTTAACCGCGTAATGTCCACTCCGTCTTTGTGTCCCACTGTTGTCGAAGTTTCCTTTGTTTGTCCTCCATGGGCGTTCACTAACTTTCTTCCCCACATTCTGGCCATTGCCTTAGATCCTAATTGAAGGTCCCATCCACCCGTAACCGGTCCTTCTTTAGTAATGAAAAACATTGGATCTTCTGGAGAATTAAGAAGCATATCATCTAATGACATCCTAAGTTGTTTTACTTCGTGGTCTTCCAGCCTACGTCCTGCAGATCTAAGTTGCATTACTGCCTCGAAATATGCTCCTGCTTTGCGAGTACATGTTTGACAAACACCATTTGATGTCTGCAACAATGCTTCATGACTATCTTCAAATTTAATTCCCTCGATGGATCCCTTGACTAATATATTTAATCTTGAAGTTCTATCATCGATTAATTCTGCATGTAATTCTAAATCGAGATTTTCTGCGTTAGGATGTACTGTGAGTGCCTCCATTGCTCGAAATTGCATCAAGTCATCATGCTCCATTCTCCCAAATCGTCCGTCAATGAGAATCATTTCGCATTTGGGACATCTTGTTTGTTGTATTCTTTCTGGGAATTCAGATAGATGATTTCGAGCACAGAAGCAAGATTCACACAATCTTTCTTCAGTAAGTGGAGGCGGATTTCCACAAGCTATACAGAATGGATCTCCTTGAGTCATGTGGCCCCCTCAATGTAATGGGGTATCCCGTCGGACTTCAAGCGATTGGTCGTTAGTCCTCGTGATTTTCGGCATTATCGGTTCCATTCTTTTCTCGTCTTTCTTTTGCCTCCAATGCCGCTGACAATCGTTCTTCAACTAGCCTAAGTCTCTTTGATGTATGAATGGAATGACCGATAAGTAAGCCAATAAGTGCTAGATATGCAGATGCAAGAGCAAGCATATCATTCATATTGTATCCTCCATGTTCGATAATAAATTTTCTAACTGCTGTTCTGATTTAAGCAATCTATTGGTCATCAACGCTTGTCCAACAAAAAGGACTTGCATTGAAGCTGCTCCTATCATCCATATCAATAGTATCGATGAATCCACTCCACTATCCTCGTTACCTCCTCCAATCAAAGGCCCGGGATGGCGTTCCTGCCACCACCTCGTTGCCATATAGGTCAAAGGAACTAGGCCGAATCCAAAAATCCCTACAGAAGATAACATGTCTCTGTTTTGTTCAGTATCCTCAGAATTTATTTCTCCCAAAGCAACAAAAAGAGCTATTCCTCCTAAAACTGCGAAACTATTGAGTCTAATATCTTGAAAATCCCATGGTACCCCCCATTCTGCCGCGCCCCATATTGGCCCGGAAATCAAAACTCCGAGTGAGTATAGCAATCCAAGTTGTGCTCCAATTATTGCAAATCGCCATCCTCGCTCTGAGCGCCCTAGGTACCAACTCAATGATCCACCGAACAAAAGTGCGAACCCAGAGAATGAAACCCATGCGAACGGAACATGAACAAAAAGAATCCTATACGATTCAGGAGCATTCCAGTCATCACCCATACTTGGTGCTTGGATTAGGGCCATCCAAATCGTTACCATGAATCCGATTAGCCCGATGTAAACTAGCGCAGGTCCGATGATTCGTGTCGCGCTCATGTCGAGGCGACTAGTAGTTGATGTTTGAATCATCGCTTACTATCATTCATGAAGTGCCCATGCAAGTAAAAAGAGTCCTAGATTCGTCGCAAACGCAATGATTACTCCAGTCCAAGCTTCCTTCATCGCTTCTAGTGTTACGGCTTCTATTGCGCTACACAAGGTTAAGAGAACCCAAGCAAAAGGCATCATTAGCAAAACCATCAGCCCGGGTCTTTCTCCCGAACCAAATCTATAATGAATTAATCCAGAAACCGCACTAACATCTTTCATACTTGCAGGAATGATCAGGAACAAGATGTAACCTTGAACTGTACTTGGGTTCGGGAATAATACTAGTATTCCTATCAATGCTAATATCACTGGAACAACGCTCATTGAAGCGATTGTGATTTCAAATCCAATAGATCCCTGTTTTGCAACACTCCAAATTCCTCCCATCTCTCGATGATTGAGTCGATCGATTACTGCCGGTCTCACTAATGCAGAAATCATGGCAGGTGAAAGTGCGAGGGCCGCTAGTCCAAGATTTGAGACATTGTCATCAATTAGTCCACTTCCCAGAAGTATACCAAATGCAAGAATACCTGGAATCCAACGAGCTGATGGGGTGGCCATCTCTCGTAAATCAAGACGAAAATTCCATTTCAACATTGATTCTTTCTTAGAATAAATTGAGGATCTGATAGGAAGATTCCCATCTCCTCTTTGTACTGATTTTTTTATGGATACCTCGTTATGAACTACAGTCTCAAATCCTTTTTTTTGTATTGATTGAATGGTTGAATCATGAGTTGAAATTATGACGGTATGTCCGACTTCATTTAATCGTAGAATAGATTTGATCAATGTTTCTCTTCCCCTATCATCTAAACCAACTGATGGTTCGTCAAGAAGAATAGAAATTGGTTTTATCGATGATTCACCCACCGCAATAGCGCTTGCCACCTCTAATCGTCTTCGTAATCCTCCAGATAAATTAGCGATTCTATCGTGACGTCGGTGGTCTAATCCCCACTCTGTTAGAAGTTCGGTTTCTGCATCTCTCGAGAATTTTTTTCCATACAAACTTAAGATTGTTCGAAGATGTTCCTCAACGGTAGAACAAGAGGTGGTACCACCCATTTGTGGGCACCATCCAATGGCACCTCCTGACATTGAATGTCTTCCATCCGAATCGCGAACTAATTCTCCATCGTGAAGAAGTTCACCTGTGGATAATGGAAGCAGGCCTGCCAATGTTTGAAGTAATGTAGATTTGCCTCCCCCATTTGGACCGGTCAAAAAAATTAATTCTCCCGGGTATATCTTGAGATCAAGTTTTTCCAAGACCAAATTACTGCCTCGGAGAACGGACGCGCCCTGCAGGCAAAGTAGCGGGTCTTGTCCATCCATGATTGTGCATTAAGGACCTTCTCTTGATACTCTCGGATGCATATTACCAAAGAATCCATGAATTTCAACTTCATGGCGGTAATAGGTAGAGGCCATGTCGCAACCATTGAATGTGCTTGATTTGACATTCGGTGACTCGTTATGGTTGGTTCTCTTCTTAGGAGCTGCGATTGCCCCATATGTCCAATCATTTAGGCAGAAAACGCCTGTTTCGCTAGCAACAGTGATATCACTAATGCTCGTTGCTACGCTCCAATTTGTGAACTCACTGATAGGTGGTTTGCTGCCTTCAGAATTTAACCCAGTTTATTTTGGTGCTTTGATTCCTCAATTAGTTTTAGATCCGCTCCATGTTCATCGAATGATCTTTGCCGGTTGGCTTCATGGTGGTGCGATGCATGTTGTCGGTAATGTTCTGGTCATAGCCTTGGTTGGACTGCCCTTAGAGGGAAGATTAGGTGCTCGAAGATGGATGATCATCTACATCCTAGGTTTGTTGGGAGGTAATCTAGCATGGTGGGCTACTCATATGGATTCTTGGACTCCTGCATTAGGGGCTTCTGGTGCCTGTTTCGGACTTCTTGGTGCGTACTTAGCATGCTGGCCCAATGATAAAATTATATTTCCACTAATTTTCTTGATTAGAGAATGGCCTGTTGGCTTGGTAGCTGTAATCCGATTGGGATTTGAGGTATACTACGTTTATGGAGCACAATCGGGTACCATGGGGTCGTCAAATGTAGCCCATTTAGCACACATTGGAGGTTTTTTTCTTTGTTTTATCTTCGGAAGGGCAGTTGCAAGGGGAGCTCCTACTGAACTAGACGATTCTAGTACCAGTCCATATTCCATGGGTAGTTCCTCTATTCCAGAGATTCCGATATTGGATTCACTGAATCCATGGGAAAATTCTAATTTTCCCCTTGATGAAGATGCAAGTAGGGTAATGAGGAGATTGCTCGAAGAAGGTGATGAATTCGAAACTCGTGTTGCATGGCTTGAGGAATTGATTGAGGTAACTAATTGTCCTCAATGCGGATCAAGTATTGAGATGGACAAGGGAGGACATTCTCTAAGATGTTCTACTCGCAAAGACCATATTCAGTGGCCATAACGATTTTATTGACACCAATACGGATGTGCCTTATATTCCGAACGGCCCTCACAGGAATGATGATGACATGAGAACATTGCAAGTATCCACTATCATCATGTTTGCTTTGCTTCTTCTATCGGGTGTTTCTCAAGCAACTGATGTACTTCAAATTGAATCTCAAAACGGAAAATTTCCACCAATTGTGGACGGCCTCCCACCTTTGATTTGTGGGGAAGAACTGTGTCCTCTCAAAGATCGTTCACATGATTCGATACCTGAAGGGGTAATTCCTCCAGTTGAGAAAAATGGTTGGTGGTTTTCGTATGGACCCGATCGTGATTCTAACGGTATGGATGATAGATTGCAGCGGATTATTTCATCTGAATACGAATCTGAATCTCCAACTTCAATTATCGGTGTAGATGGACGTGCGACTGTTGCCGTGGTTGTAGATTATGCCTGGCATCCTTCAATTGATGATATTTCATCACTGAATGATGTTTTACTGGACCATGATTGGGTTGGAATTCAAGGTGGTGCATGGTTCCAAGTTTTGGATTCAATTGACTCAATTACGGTAGACAAGGTTCCAGTCTCTGCTTTAATTGATATCTGGAAATTGCCTGGTGTTGTAGTTCTAGAACAACAAAATGTGATGGTTCCATTCTTGGATGTCTCTGTTCCTGCAATGAATGTAAGATCAGACGGTACCTCTGCTCCATCCGCTCATCAGATGGATCCACCTTTGAGAGGGGACGATGTTGTCATTGCTATTCTTGATACAGGAGTGGATAATGAACACCGTTCGTTGAATGATTTTGACGATGCAGACGATGATCCAGATAGCGACCCATTTTCCTATGATGATCATAAATTCCTCTGCGGTTTTGATGCTACTGCTGTCGCGGGAGGAAATCCGAGCGAATGTGATGATCCTGATGATGGAGCCGGGCATGGAACTCACGTGGCAGGAACTGCTCTGGGAACCGGTAGTTCCACAAGGCAACATGTTGGAGTGGCTCCGGGTTCATATTTAGTTGACGTAAAGGTGTTGACTGATGCAGGAGGAACAAATAGTCAAACGTCAATAAATGGTTTACAGTGGACAATCAACAACCGAGATACCGATTGGGATGAAGGGAATCAATCTGGCATTGATATTGCATCTATGTCGTTAGGTTCAGTGTCGGCTCCAAACAGTGACGACACGGGAGATAATGGGTCATCAGCAGAAGCTCGGCTTGTCAACAATGCATCAGAAAATGGTATAGTAATGGTTTGTGCGATGGGTAATGATGGTAGGCAAAGAGTTCCATCTCCCGCTAGTGCCGATGAATGTATTTCAGTGGCATCCATCGATGATAAAGGCACTATTGATAGGACGGATGATGTGCATGCAGATTACTCAAATTGGGGTCCTAGGGATGATGATTTTGACGATGATGACGTTGACGAACTAAAGCCTGATGTTTCGGCTCCAGGATCAGATATTAGGGCCCCTCAACATGCATCAGGTTCTAATCCGATTCTTGATACGAATGCTGACAATGACTACACGGAAATGAGTGGAACCAGTATGGCTACTCCCCATGTTTCGGGGTTAATTGCATTAATGCTCCAAGATTCTCCGAATTTGGATCCAGAAGAAATCAAGGAAAGGCTTCGTTTGAATTCTGAAAAGGTCAATCCAGAATCAGGTACACCATTTGGTGGTTGGCACGAAAAATATGGATTTGGTATGGTAGATGCGGCTTTGTTATTCGATTTATCGAGCACTGGGTCAAATCCGGGAGGAGGAGGTAGTCCTGAAGAACCAATTGATCCAAATGGTTGGTTTATGTTTCAAAATCCAGATAGTAATTCGTATTTTACTTCTGGATTATCCTCTGCGATTAGAGGTAATTTGACTGATAAAGCACCACCAGGAACTGAATCTATTGAATTTCAATTCTATTACACAACTTGTGATGGAGGTTGTCTGAAAAATTTACAAGATCAAAATGGAGTTGTGAATATCAATGAAAATCGTGAATTTTTCATCACCATTGATATCCCAGAAGATCTTCAAGATTATCCGGATTTTCATCTTGGAAACAGTTTCAACACACCTGAACTTAACATAGTTGCTAGAGCGTACGATAGTGAAAACGATACCTATAGCGAAAATATATCTCGATGGTTCAATTTAGGTTGGTACGATATAGGGCTCGAGACTCCAACTGGCATATCGTCGGTAGATGGTGACGTAGAAGTGACCGGTATCAGTTCGGGTTACGGTAATCGAGAATTACAATATCGTGTTGGCAATAACGATTGGAGGACTGGTTCTGAATTATTCGATTATGGGCAAGTGAACAATCAAGAATGGTCTTGGTATTGGAATACGCTTGAAGAAGAAAATGGTCTACGGATTACGCCTGATGGACAGTATAGTTTTGCTGTTCGAATCGTTGGAGAGAATGACTACGTTAGCAAAGAAATACGAAGAGATATTGTTGTGGATAACGATCCTCCAGCGGCCGAATTGGAGATGGCAGAATCCCTCTCTTTCACAATCAATGGATTACTCCGTGATCAGTCATACGTGAATACAGATATAGGAGTGATTGGAGTCATGAGAAATATTGGTGATAAAATTGCAGAGGATGTTCCACTAGAGCTCAGAGTAGATGGTGCATTGAAGTATGAACTCACAGTGTCCAGAATAGAACCGGGTTCTTCTGTTGAGGTCGTGATGTATTGGGCACCATCTGAATCAGGCACCCCTACCGTCGAGATTGTTATCGACCCTGCTAATTCCTTACCAAATGAAGATAGCGTGGTAGGTAATTCGGTTTCCTCGACGTATACAATATTAGATAGACCAAATGGAGTTGACCTCAACCTCGTTGATGGTATTATACAGACATCCCCCGATATTCCTCGTTCTGGTGAAGAATTCCAACTAAAAATCCCAATTGAAAACATAGGTAGTGAAGATGCAACCTCGGTCCAAGTCATTGTTGAAATCGAGACTGAAATGGGATGGATGGAATACAGTAATTCTACCGAATCTGTAATTCCCGGAGGCATCATAAAAAATGTTCCAGTATCCTTGATTTCGAATCAATCATCCATTCTTCATGTTAGAATTAAAGTGACACCAGCATTGGATCTTGATTGGGAAAACAATGAACAAACGTATTGGATTCCGTTGGTGAATGCAACTCTTGGAGCATCTCGTTCGGTCACAACCCTCAGTGATATTGAAATTCCTCTAGAATTATCACTAACAGGAAGAGAAGGTCATTTAATCAGTGCAGATGGACGTTCCTTGAGTGTTCACAGGGTTTCATCACAATTGAATGTCCAGACGTGTAAGAGAGATTTTGATGAAAGATGGATGGGATCAATTTCCACAACCTCCTCTGGCGATGGCCTTACACACGTTACCTGGACCGGCCAGAAATTAGATGAATTCGGTTTCTACAGGACCCATCTTTACTATACAACAATTGATGAATCTTGCCAATCTCCTCCTACAATTGATCTCTTGACCCCATTGTTGTCCTCTGAAGGGTCCTATTTTGGCCTTGATATTGATGTAAACGGCGATACAGTTGCTATTGCGGGATATTATCGAGACATCTTCAATGCAGGGTCATATACAGATACTACATCAGTTTTCACTGTTCACTCCACAACATCATTCGATGAATCTTCTTGGATAATTTCTAATAACGTTATTCCAAATGTTGTTATCGATCATACATCTGTTTCATCAATAGATATTGAAGTCGGGGATGAGTACACTCACCTTCTTTACACCCATAGCGAGGAACTACCATCTGGCTCAATTGTTGATGCGATTTGGTATGCCCATGGTGACTTAGGAAACGAGAATTGGCTCTTCCGCAAAGATGTAGTTCAAGACGGTGATAATCCTACATTACTCGTTTTGTCTAATGATGGATTGGATCATTTGTACACTGCGTGGACTATCGGAGACGGATATTCAATGAGATTAATCCTCACGGAATCCGATTCTTCATTTGAGAATAAAAATGAGACTTCACTTTCAACTCCGGGAATTAGACATATTTCCCTTTTGGAACGTGAAGGCCAGGTTTTCGTTATAATGGATGCTGTAGGAACCAATAATCAGCCATTAGTTGGTGTAGGCGTCTTCGATGAAGATATTGGTATCGGAATTAGATTGAGTCCCGGTCGACTTCTTGATGCCCAATACAGTGTCGAAAACGAGGAACTTGTTGTTTTAATTGATGTACTTGGACAAGTTCGGTTACGTGCTCTTGTTTTCGATCAACCCTTAGATCAATCTTCATCCAATCCGTTTGATTGGTTGAGAATTGTTCTCGGTGTCGATTCAAACACTTGGAGAACAATTTCTCTACTCGGAGGTGTGGCTTGTTTAGCCGCGAATGTATTACTTGCGTTAATCCTAGTAGTTCGTCGAAGACGAAGCAAATCAAATATACAAGTAGCAATTGTTTCTATTGATGAATTTGATGATGTAGAAATAGAAATGCTACCTGAAACTCCTATTGTCGTATCAGTCCCAGAAGTTGAGGATGAAAAAGTTGGACCGACTATTCAAATTTCTGTGGAAGACGATCAAAATCCAACAGTTGAAGAAATAGAAAATGAGACTTCTAACCCAAGACAAGAACGTCGACGCAAGAGGCAACAAGCCAAGGCAATCTCTGAATTAGGAGATTTACCTCTGCCTCCTCCTCCAGGTTCCCCTTCGTTGGGTGATTTGCCCCCACCTCCTGGTTCCCCTTCATTGGGTGATTTGCCCCCACCTCCTGGTTCCCCTTCATTGGGTAATTTACCTCCTCCCCCAGCCCCATCCTCCCTTGGAATAATGGATAGAGAGGTATCATGCACCTCCTGTTCTGCAGTATTCAGCATAAGAGATACTAGTTTATCTTCGGTTAACTGTCCAGTTTGTGATGAGAGATTTGGAGTCTGATTGCCATGTGTGGTATCATCGGATACATTGGTGACAGGGAGGCAATGCCCATTCTAATCAAAGGTCTAAATCGACTCGAGTACAGGGGGTATGATTCTTCAGGAATAGCAGTTCTGAACGGCTCAATCCAAGTTCACAAGACAATTGGAAGAATACAAGACTTGGAATCTGTACTTCCAGACCACGTATATGGAACGATGGGCATAGCGCACACTCGTTGGGCGACACATGGTGGTGTAACGAATGACAATGCGCACCCCCATCTTTCAATGGATAAAGAGATTGCAATAGTGCATAATGGTATTATTGAGAATTCTTCAATCATAAGAGGTGCTCTTGAAAACCAAGGAGTGATTTTCAATTCAGAGACAGATACTGAAGTCATTGTTCATCTAATTTCAAGAGCTCGTAAAGAGGGATTAGATCCTCTAGATTCGGTCAGAAGTGCATTACGTGTATTGCGGGGAACATGGGGGCTATGTGTGATTTTTCAAGATTCAGATGAAATAATATGTGCTAGAAATGGATCCCCACTAGTTGTGGGATTAGGAGAATCTGAAATGTTCATTTCCAGTGATCCACATCCGCTGGGTGAACACACACAACAGGTGGTTTACCTTGAAGATGGAGATATAGCGGTTGTTTCTAAAGAAGGCCTTAGCACTCACAGAATTGAAGGTTCAACAAACCATACAGTTGTTACTATTGAAGAAGAATGGGGGGATTCAGAATTAGGAGATTATCCTCATTTCATGTTGAAGGAAATACATGAACAGCCAGAGGCAATACGGCAATGCATCTCCGGTAGAACTCTATTGAGTGAGGGAACCGCTAGATTGGGTGGCCTAAACATGGCTAAGAGGACAATGAAGGCCATTCCTCACGTCAGATTGGTTGGTTGTGGCACTGCTCTTTATGCCGCACAAGTTGGTCGTTTAGCGATTGAACATCTAGCACGAGTACCCTCATTTGCACATGTTGCGTCAGAATTTAGACAGAACGACCCGGTAATTGATAGTCGAGCCCTTCATTTTGCTGTTAGCCAGTCCGGTGAAACAGCAGATACACTCGCAGCGGTAAAATACATTCAAGAAAATGATGCTAAAGTTCGAGGGGTAATCAATGTGGTTGGTTCTTCCATTGCTAGGCAATGTGGAAATGGGGTATACATTCATTCAGGTCCCGAACAGGCAGTGGCGTCTACCAAAGCATTCACAAATATGGTAGCTGCATTGAATTTATTTGCTCTTCAAATTGGTCGTTCTAGGAATCTACCAAGAGCAGCAGGCCGTTCTCTTGTCAAGGCCATGCGAGAAATTCCCGATCAGGTTCAATCTGTGATAAATTCTCCAGCTCCATATGAGGATGCGGTAAACGCAGTCATGGATGCAAAATCGGTATTATTTCTTGGAAGGGGTTTTTCTGCTCCAGTCGCCAGAGAAGGCGCTCTAAAATTAATGGAAATAGCATATATTCCCTGTTTAGCATACCCAGCAGGCGAGATGAAACATGGCCCAATTGCTCTTTTAGAAAAGGGAAGTCCAGTGGTTGTCGTCGCTCCCGATGATATTCAGCGAGAAAAGACAATTTCCAACATTCAGGAATGTAAGGCAAGGGGCGCAAAAATCATTTTGATTCATACAGAAGGCGACGATATCGCTGAGCATGGTGACATTTGTTTCACTATCCCATCAACCCAAGAATCTCTTAGTCCAATGCTTAGCGTAATTCCATTGCAACTAATGGCATATCACACCGCATTAAAATTAGAAAGAGACGTAGATCGACCCAGAAATTTGGCCAAATCTGTTACAGTTGAATAACTAATTGATTGTGAATTTCTGAACTGTAGAATTCCATACCCAAGGGTGATAACCGAGAACATGGTCTGTGTGTCTCATTTTCACAATAGCTAATTTCCGCTCAACACGATCAAGGGTTCGCTCCATAGTAAGATGAATTACCCCATCCGAAAGATAGTCTTCCACACCAAATTCGCCAAATTGTTTCTTTTCTTCTCCTGTCATTTCACAGATGAAGAAGGCTGTAAGACCCAAACGTCGAATTGCTTCAAATAATTTGAAAATCGCATCACGCGGATTTGGCATCTTTGTTAATGTGAAGAATGCTCCTAAGGAATCAAAAACAAGAACTTCAAACCCAATTGATTCACGGTAATTTGTTAGTTGTCGAATTAATTGCCCCATCCAATCAACTTCAGCATTTATTGTTTTTTTATCGAGTTGTACTCTTAGATCGGCTAAATCGATAATTGCAATAGATGACCTAACTTTTGGATCTTCAATGTCCATTCCCATGTTCGCCATATGTCCTTGTAGAGATGCTTTTCCTTGTTCCATCGTGACATAGATTCCACTTGCCTGTCCTTCCCGAACAGCATTGTAAAGCATGGAAAACCCAAGACTTGATTTCATTGCGCCACTGACTCCGGCTAACAACACAATATGTCCTTGTGGGATTCCACCTTGCATTCTTTCATCAAGCCCATTTACATATGTCGGGATTCGTTTATTGGCGTCGCTCATAGGTTCACCGATTGTCAGGAGGGACAGGGAGGACATAAACGCCTCCATTGTGTGGGCACAAATATGGCGCGTAGAATTCGCCTAGCTTCTGCTTCGTTACGACGATTAGACTGGTTATCAGAAAATTTTGGAGAAGAATTAGAAATTGAAAGAAATCCTTTGATGGGTGATGAAAAATCTTCCGAAGGAGAGGTATCTTCACAGGTAGAAATTATTTTACAAGATAAAATCTCGAGAGCGTGTATACAATATTTTCTTGAAAAGCAATCTTCTGAAGATAATGAAACCATATTTCCTCCGAACATTTGGATTGTTGCAGATACCCTTGTCGAGGACCCGAATGATATTTGTTCTTCTCTGGGTCAGCCTGAAAACCAAATTTCTGCATTGAGAATGTTGCTTGATTTATCTGGACGCAGACATTTAGTTTGGTCTGGAACGGCAATAATTGATTTTAGATTGGGAGAACCTCAAATTCATACCTTTATTGAATCCGCAGTTGTCGAATTTGAAACGTTAAACGATTCTGTCCTCAACGAACTTATTTCTTCTGAATCGTGGAGAGGTAAAGCTGGAGGATATGATATGGCAGGGATAGCAAAGAATCACTCAAAACTAATTGAGGGCGAACTAGTCACTGTTTTAGGTCTGGCCAGTGAGGCAATCTATCATCTGAAACAAATTATTCTTCAGGGTTGAACTCGTATGGGTCTAAAGGTTCATGAATTTCATTCCAGAACATCGGTATACGTTCCCATGAACCGCTCTCAGGAATTAATTCTTGCATCCACCACGAAACCATTCTAAATAGGGCAAGTAAGAATGGCAAGGCGATAACTGCAGATGCCATTCGAATAGATAGCATTCCGTCAATAAAATTCTGATTCATAAAGGGCGAGGAAAGAGAAATTACAGCGATTATTACAATGATACTAGTTGGCCAGCCATTTTTTCTTTTTTCTTCTCTTCTGTGTAAATGATCTTCATGAAGAGTAGAGATATAACCCGTAGATACTCCCAAACTGATGGGTAAAATCATTAGAAAACCATTCCCAAGGTATGCGAATAGCATACCATTTGTATGTTCTAATGTTAGAATTAGTACTGATGTGATTCCGACTAATGGAATTAAAAGACAAGATACAGCTATGAGGGCGTTGTAATGACCTCCCTTCAAAATGTTTTTTACAATGTTATGGGGATTAATCAATAATCCAAAAATTAGAATCAAGATACCTCTAAGTAGAAACGGAATTGAATTATCAATGTATCCAAAATACAAAATTAACTCGCTTGAAATGTGTAATAGAATGACAATTGCGAGGATAAAAAATCTCAAATGAATTTGGTTAATCGGGACTATTTT
>MDTG01447913.1_pt1 | contig 30442 bp, 29 predicted proteins | sample 811421 | NCBI WGS metagenome assembly MDTG01 (sample SAMN05326645, study PRJNA326480) | marine metagenome | isolation source: seawater | place: Pacific Ocean: South East | collected 2011 | reverse complement strand
TATTCCGGAGGGGTGGCTGAGCGGTTGAAAGCACTAGTCTTGAAAACTAGCAATGGGGCAACTCATTCGTGGGTTCGAATCCCACCCCCTCCGCCATTAGTCTAATTTAAAATTTTTTAATAATTTGCTAACTTTATTAACAGATATCTTGTCCGTAATACTCAAACCGGAATACCATTTAAATAGAGTATCGTCATCTTTTTCTAGAATTTCATATAAATCTAGCAATTCTTCATAACTCAAAATATTAACATATTTTTTAACAAAGCTGCCCAGTAGTAAATCCATCTCCTTTATACCTCTGTAATCCGCTCTATATTTAATTTTTTTTTTTAAAGAATCAATTTTATTCATATTTAACAAATTTATATTATAAGAAGTAATACCATGAATATAAATAAAAAGAGTTTTTTATTTGACGATATAGACACACTTAAGGGAGTTGGTTTTAAAACAAAAAAGCACCTGGAGAGAAAAAAAATTGAAAAAATTAAAGACCTTCTTTGGGATTTACCTTATTCAGTAATAGATAGATCGAAAATATCAAGTTTAGATGAACTAGAAATTGGTAAAATTTTAACCATTAAAGTTAAAGTAGAAAAATACAATTTTCCAAGAATAAGGAATCTACCAAATAAAGTCATATGTTCTGAAAATGGAAAAAAAATTAACATAATCTTTTTTAATAGTTATGAAGGATATATAAAAAAAATATTACCTATTGGAAAACAAGTGATAATTAGCGGTAAAATTAATTTTTATAATAAAAATTATCAAATTACAAATCCTAATTACGTCAAATTAATAGAAAAAAAATACGATATAACAAAAATATTTCCCAAATACTCTCTTACAGAAGGACTAAATGATAAAAAATACAGAAAACTTATTAACGATGTATTAAATAGAATCAACGAAAACCACGAGTGGCATAACGATAATTTTCTTAAAAAAAATAATTTTAACAAATTTAAGAAAACCTTTGTTAATTTGCACAATCCTTCCAATAAGCTAAATATTTTATCCAATGATTACAAAAGACTTGCTTATGATGAAATATTTGCAAATTTTTTAACTTTACTCTCTGCAAGAAAAACAATTAAAACTAAAAAGAAAATTGGTAAAATTTATAATAATAAATTTTTCAAAGTAATTCTCAAAAACTTTACATATGATTTAACTGAAGATCAAAAAAAAATTATGAAGATAATTGATCGTGATTTAAAGTCAAAAAATCGCATGTTTAGACTTTTGCAGGGAGACGTTGGATCAGGTAAAACAATTCTAGCTATGATTGCCGCTGGAAATGTTATTGAATCTGGCTATCAAGTTGCATTAATGGCGCCAACTGAAATATTAGCCTCTCAGCACTACGAGTTATCAAAAAAACTTTTTTATTCTACTAATGTTAAAATTGATATTTTGACAAGTAAAACAAGTTCGCTTGAAAGAAAGATAATTTTAAAAAGATTAGAGGAAAAAAAAATTGATTTTTTAATTGGAACGCACTCATTGTTTCAAAAGAAGATTAATTTTATTAAACTTGGTTTTATTATTATTGATGAACAGCATAAATTTGGAGTAAAACAAAGAATTTTACTAGCTAAGAAAGGAGGAAGATATTGTGATATTCTTTCAATGTCTGCTACACCTATACCAAGAACTATGATGCTTTCTTTTTTTGGAGATATGGATGTTTCTGTTCTTTCTGAAAAACCTAAAAATAGAAAACCAATCATTACATTGATTAAACCAGATAATAAAATTTCTGAATTATGGCCTTTTATTAAAAAAGAAATTGACCTAAACAGACAAGTATTTTGGGTATGCCCACTAATCGATGAGTCTAAAAATGTAAAATACTCATCAGCTGTTACAAAATTTAATTTTATAAAAAATATATTTCCAGGAAGAGTTGGTCTTATACATGGAAACTTAAATCAAATGGAAAAGAATAAAACATTAAATAATTTTCTTAAAAAAAAGATTAATATTTTAGTAAGTACAACTGTTATTGAAGTCGGAATAAATTTTCCAGATGCAAACGTAATGGTTATTGAGAATTCAAACAAATTTGGTTTGTCTCAACTTCATCAACTAAGAGGAAGAGTTGGCAGAGGAAACATTCAATCATATTGTATTTTATTTTATAATAAAAATCTCAGTGAAAAAGCAAAAAAGAGATTAAAAATTCTAAGAAAGTCAAATGATGGGTTTTTTATTGCTGAAGAAGATTTAAAAATTAGGGGGCATGGAGATTTACTGGGATTTCAACAAAGTGGTTTAAAAAACTTTCATTTTGCTGACCCAGTTCATCATAAAGATCTATTTTTATTAGCTGAAAATAATATTAAAAATATTAAATATAAAGATATTAAAAAATATGAAAATCTTATAAAACTTTATGATAGAGCAGAAATTATTAACGAAATTGCAAATTAATAATTAAATATTATGGATTTGTACTTCCTGCAGAAACAATAAACCTAGATGCTTGTTCAAATGAAATATCTAAATAAATTACATCTTTTTTAGGTACCATTAATAAAAAACCACTTGTTGGATTAGGCGTGGTTGGTAAAAAGATGTTAATTAATTCTTCTCCTGTTTTTTTTTGTATTTCTCCAGTATTCTCTTTAGTGGCAAATCCTACTGCCCATATTCCTCTTCGAGGATACTCAATCAGTACTACACTTTTATTTTGACCTTTAGATTTTGCAAAAGTCTCGGTCAACTGTCCTACTGCTGAATATATTGTTCTTAATATTGGAATTCTGTTTAAGATACTTTCAAATAAATCAAACATTTTTTTTCCGATGAATGATAGCGATATCCACCCAACTATAGTTATTAGAATAACTGAAATTAAAATTTCAAGACCAGGAATGTTGTAAGGCAAATAGTGATTGGGGTTTATCTCCTTAGGGAGAATTTTTGATGATATTTTAATAAAAAAAAGAGTTAAATATAAAGTGATTCCAATAGGAATCAAAACAACAATACCGGCAATAAAATTATTACGTATAGATGTAAATAATGATTTTTTTTGTTTTATTTTGGCCATTTTAACTCGCTCTTAAATTTTTAACTTCTTTTTTTTTATGTTAAGATTCATATATGAAATATAATTATAACATAAACAGAAGGAGATTTCTTGAATTATTTACATATTCATGTTGTGGTTTTATAACGTCCTGCTCTACTGTACCTATAACTGAAAGAAGACAATTAACTATATACCCAGAATCTTTTATCAATAAACAAGCTGCGAATGCTTATAAAAACTTTAAAGCAAAAGCAAAAATTATAAAAAAAAGTAAAGATCTAGACAACGTTATTGAAATTGGAAACAAAATACAGAAATCTGTAACAAATTTTTTTATTAATAAAGACAATGTTGACCCAACTGAAAATTTTGAATGGGAGTATGTTTTAGTTGATAATAAAAAAGTAAAAAATGCTTGGTGTATGCCTGGTGGAAAGATTGCAGTCTATACTGGAATTTTAGAAGTTGCTGAAAACAATGATGGCTTAGCCACAATTATGGGTCATGAAATTGCTCATGCTGTTGCAAAACATTCTGTTGAAAGAATGAGTCAGGCTATGGCCTTAAATGTTGGTACTCAGGTCGCCGATATCTTTTTAGGCGGGGCTATAAATAGAACAAGAAATACTGTTGGAAGATCAACTGGAATGGATATTTTTCAACTAGGAATTATGAATCCATTTGGCAGAAAACAGGAAACAGAAGCGGATTATCTTGGATTAATTTTTTCGTCTCTATCAGCTTTCAATATTAAAGAGTCTATAAAATTATGGGAAAGAATGAATAAGGCAAACAAAGGAAAAGAGCCGCCTCAATTTATGAGTACGCATCCATCGAGTGAAAACCGTGTTAAAAATTTACAAAAATGGGTCAATGAAGTTATCGTAAAATATCCACCAATCAAAAGTTGATTGTGGTGAGCCGTGTTGGATTCGAACCAACGACACCTTCCTTAAAAGGGAAGTGCTCTACCAGCTGAGCTAACGGCCCATAAGATTTTTAACCTTATATATACTATAAAATTAAATTCAATTACTAATTATCTGTATAGTTCAATATACTTTTTATAAAATGCGTCAAAGCTCCCATTTATTATTTTTTCACGAATTTTTCTCATAAAATCTTGATAAAAATTGACATTATGAAGAGATATTATCATGGAAGCTAAAATCTCATTTGTATTAACAAGATGATTTAAATAACTTTTTGAATACTTATTTAAATTTCTTATTTCATAACTTTCATCTAGCGGTGTGTTATCATGTTTATACTTTGAATTTCTCAAATTTACTTTTCCATTCCATGTATAGGCAAGACCTGTTCTTCCAGATCTCGTTGGTATTACGCAATCAAACATATCAATACCTTGGTTTACAGCACCAAGTATATCAGAGGGTGTTCCCACGCCCATAAGATATCTAGGTTTGTCTTTAGGTAAAAGAAATGTTATTTTTTTCAAAATACGAAACATATCATCTTGACTTTCACCAACTGCTAACCCTCCTAACGCATATCCATCAAAACCAATTGAAACTAATCCCTCTAAACTTTCTAATCTTAAATCTTCAAACAAACCACCCTGAACAATTCCAAATAAGAATTTATCTGGATTATCACTAAATTCATTTTTACATCTTTCTGCCCAGTGTTTTGAAATGTCAATAGATTTAGAAATTTTTTTTTTATCATCAGTTAGCTTAGGACATTCATCCAAAACCATTAAAATATCTGAATTAATAATTTTTTGAATTTGAATACTGCTTTCGGGGCTAAGAATAAATTTTTTTCCATCAATATGAGATGAAAATATAGCACCTTTAGTTTTATCAATTTTAGTAAATTTTGACAAAGACATTATTTGGAAGCCTCCAGAATCAGTCAAAATTGGTTTGTGCCAATTCATAAATTTTTGAAGGCCACCAATATTTTTTAAAATTTCTAATCCAGGACGCAAGAATAGATGGTAAGTATTTCCAAGAATTATTTCAGTATTTGTTTTTAAAATATCATCAACAAAAATACTTTTTACAGTTCCTTGAGTTCCAACAGGCATAAATGTCGGTGTATTAATGATGCCATTTTTTGTAGTTATTTTTCCTACCCTTGCTTTATTAAATGTTTTTGTTAATTCAAAAAAGTTTTTTTTTGAACCCATTAAATTATTTATTTTTAGATATACTTATAATTTTATCTGGATCTTTAACTGCTCCTGATCCTGGGTCACCTTTTTTTATTTGATCTATAAATTCCATACCACTTTCTACTTGTCCAAAAACCGTGTAATTTCTATCAAGGTGTGGTGTTGTTCCAAAACATATAAAAAATTGACTGTTTGCACTATTCGGATTGGCAGAACGTGCCATTGATAAAGTGCCTCTAACATGAGGTAGATCACTGAACTCTTCTTTAAGATCAGGTAAACTGGATCCGCCTGTACCAACTAATCGAAGATTGTAATCAGAATTGTTTGAATTGCCAAACTTAACATCACCTGTTTGAGCCATAAAGCCATCAATAACTCGATGAAAGACAACACCATCATATTTGTTATCTTCAACTAACTTTGAAAATCTCTTAACATGATTTGGTGCGATATCAGAAAACAATTTGATCTTTACATTTCCATATTTTAATTTCATTATCATACTTTCATCACCATATAGTTTGCTAGTTAATAAAAAACAAAAAAAAACAAATAATAATTTTTTCATTCTATCTTATTATTTATTGATTTTATAACAGACTTTGTAACAAATTTTTTTAAATTTCCTTTTAAATGTGCAATTTCTTTTATAAATTTTGATGAAATTATTTCATTTTGTATTTCTGACATTAAAAAAATAGTTTCAATACTTTTATCAAGCTTTTTATTCATACCGGCTAATTGGAATTCGTATTCAAAATCAGAAACCGCTCTTAAACCCCTTATAATAATAGAGGCTTTATATTTTTTACAGAGCTTTACCGTTAAATCGTTAAATGAAATAATTTTAATTTTTCTTTTATCCATATTCAAATCTTTAAATAGTGAATTATTCAAAATTTGTAATCTCTCATCAATATTAAAAAAATAATCTTTTTCTGAGTTATCTGTGGTAGCAACAATTAATTTATCAACAATTTTTAATGATTTTTTTATTATATCAATATGTCCAAAAGTTATTGGATCGAATGTTCCTGGATAAATACCAATTTTTCGCATCAATCTATGTTATCATCTATCTTTATAGCTGAGACAACTTTTTCTTCACCAGATAATTTAATAATTCTAACACCCTGGGTGTTTCTTCCTGCAATTCTTATTTCATTAACCGCACATCTAATAACTCTTCCTTTGTCAGTAGATAGTATTATTTCATCATCATTAGAAACAATTAGCGTTGACGTTACATTGCCATTTCTTGTTGAGTTTACTATACCAATAATTCCCTTTCCTCCTCTATTGGTAACACGAAAATCTCCACATGATGTTCTTTTACCATATCCATTTTCTGTAATTGAAAGGATATACTTTCCATAATCTTTTTTATTTGACCCATTCTTTTTTGTAATTTTGTCTAAATTTTTATCATTATCTATTACATTTATTGAGATAACTTGATCATTTTCAGCTAGATTAATACCTCTTATACCTTTTGATGATCTGCCCTTAAATAATCTTAACTTTTTAGACATAAATCTAATGCATTTTCCTAATTTAGTTCCCAATATTACATCTTGATTTTCTTTGCACTTTTCAACACCGACTATCTTATCGTTTTCTGTTAATTTCATTGCTATTTTTCCGCTCGAGTTAATATTAATAAAGTCTTCCAGAGAATTTTTTCTTATTTTTCCTTCAGAAGTTGCAAAGATTACAAAAAGTTTTTTCCATTCACTTTCATTTTCAGGTAGCAGCATAGTAGAGGTAATAGATTGATTATTTTTTAAAGGTAATAAATTAAAGAGTGATTTTCCTTTAGAACTAGGAGTGCCTTTAGGAACTTTCCATGCTTTTAGCTTATAAGAAAGACCTTTGCTTGAAAAGAAAAGAACTTGGCTATGTGAATTACCAGACAATATCCTTACTACAAAATCTTCTTCTCTCGTAGTAATGCCCGTTTTTCCTTTTCCACCTCTTTTTTGTGATTTTACAGATGATAGAGAACCTCTTTTTATATAACCTTGGTTTGTAATATTTATTACAACAGCTTCTTTTTGTATGGTTTCTTCAATGTTATAATTTAGAACGGCATCAATGATTTTTGTTCTTCTAGCTACTGCAAATTTAGATTTTATTTCATTTAATTCATTAATTATAAGATTAAACAATTCTTTTTTTGATTTAAGAATCTTGTTAAAATAAATTATTAAATTATATAAATCTTTAATTTCCTTTTCAATTTCGCTAATTCCAAAAGCTGTCAATTTTTGTAATCTTAGTTCTAAAATTGAGGTTACTTGATTGCTTGAAAGAGTATACTTAGATACATTTTGTCTTTTTTCTATAAGAGAAACTAATTTGGAACTTTTTTTAATGGACCATTTTTTATTTAAAAGTTGTTTTTTTGCAGTTTCTGTATCTTTTGAACTTTTGATTATTTTTATTATTGCATCAATATTTTCAACAGCAGTAGCAATTCCAATTAATATATGTGCTTTTTCTTCTGCCTTTTTTAAATCAAACTTAATTCTTCTTTGAACAGTTTTTTCACGAAAATCAACAAATTCAGAAATAAATTCTTTTAAATTTAGTATTTTTGGTTTTCCATTTACAATTGCTAATGTATTAAAGCCAAATGATGTTTCAACTGATGTTAGTTTATATAATTGCCTTCTAATAGTTTCGGGTTCAACACCCCTTCTTAAATCTACAACAACTCTAATACCATCTTTGTTGGACTCATCTCTTATGTCGCTAACACCTTCGATTTTTTTTTCTCTTGATAATTCTGCGATTTTTTCGTTTAAAATTGATTTATTAATTTGGTAAGGAATAGATTTTATGATCAATCTTGATTTTCCATTTTTTAAACTTTCCTCACCTATTTCACCTCTGATTTTAAATGATCCTCTGCCTTTGTTATAACCCTGTTTAATCATGTCTTTTCCTATGATCAATCCTCCCGTGGGAAAATCTGGCCCAGGTATATCTTTCATTAATTGTGATATAGATATATTTCTGTCTTTAATATAATTAATTGTGCCATTAATTATTTCACCTAAATTGTGAGGAGGTATACTTGTTGCCATACCCACAGCTATTCCTCCAGCTCCATTTACTAATAGATTGGGAAACTGAGAAGGCAAAACAACAGGTTCACTTTCCGTTTCATCGTAATTTCTTCTGTAATCGATAGTATCTTTTTCAAGACCATCAGTTAAAAATTGAGTCACTTTTGAAAGTTTAGTTTCAGTGTACCTCATTGCTGCTGGAGGGTCTCCATCGATAGAACCAAAGTTCCCTTGACCTTTAATTAATGGAAGACTCATTGAAAAATCTTGAACCAATCGAACTAAAGCATCATATACCGCTTGATCTCCATGAGGATGATATTTACCAATTACATCCCCTACTATTCTTGCAGATTTTCTAAAAGGTTTAGCCCAATCATAGCCACCTTTATACATTGCATAAATGATTCTTCTGTGAACAGGTTTGAGACCATCTCTAACATCGGGAAGTGCTCTACTTACAATTACACTCATCGCATACGATAAGTATGAAGAGCTCATCTCCTGATGAACAAATATAGGTTTATATGTTCCGTTTTTTTTATTTTCTATTTTTTCCATCAATTAAAAAGGAATTTCATCATCAAGATCATTTTTGTCTTGGGAAACTTCATCATTAGGTAATGAACTTTTATTATCAGAATTATCCTGAGGTGTAATAGATTTATTTTTTCCATCGAGCATGGTTAATGATGAATTATATCCTTGTAGGACTATTTCTGTAGAATATTTATCTTGCCCAAGTTTTTCATCTCTCCATTTTCGTGTTGTTAATTGACCTTCTACATATACATTGGCACCTTTTTTTAAATATTGCTGAACTACACCAACTAAACCTTCATTAAAAATAACTACTCTATGCCATTCAGTTTTCTCTTTTCTTTCACCAGTAGATTTATCTTTCCAAGATTGACTTGTAGCAATACTTAATCTTGCGACGTTTTTACCATTAACCATTTGTTTGATTTCTGGGTCTGATCCAAGTCTGCCAATTAATTGTACTTTATTTAAACTTCCAGACATAATATTTAGATAATAAAAATGATCTTATTTTAAGATAATTAATATATCATAAATAGATTGTAAATATAAGATCATTCTGCTTAAGGTGTGAAAAACATGTTAAAAAAGATATTAATTAAAGGGGCAAAAGAGCACAATTTAAAAAATATTTCCTTAGAAATTCCAAAGGATAAATTAGTTGTAATTACTGGACTTTCAGGTTCAGGAAAATCCTCATTAGCTTTTGATACAATCTATGCTGAAGGGCAAAGAAGATATGTGGAGAGTTTGTCTGCATATGCAAGACAATTTTTAGATAAGATGAAAAAACCAAACGTAGACTTGATAGAAGGTCTAAGTCCAGCAATATCTATAGAACAAAAAAATGCTCCAAAAAATCCAAGATCAACCGTTGCTACAGTTACAGAAATATATGATTATATGAGGGTACTCTTTGCAAGAATTGGAATTCCGTACTCACCTTTCACTGGTAAACCAATAGTATCACAATCTGTTAGTCAAATGGTTGATAAAGTTAACGATTTACCAAAAAGTTCAACAATATATTTATTATCACCTGTTGTGAGGGGAAGAAAAGGTGAATACAAAAAAGATATATTAAATTATAAAAAAAGAGGTTTTCAAAAGATTAAAGTGGATGGAAAATATTACAATATAAATGATTTTCCCGATCTTAACAAAAAAGTTAAACATGATATTTCAATTGTGGTTGATAGAATTATTTTAAATTCTAAGTTGGGTAATAGATTAGCAGATAGTATTGAAACAGCACTTAATCTTTCTAATGGTTTGCTAATAGCTGAATACGAAAATGAGACATTACCTAAAAAATTTAGGAAAACTGAGAGTATAACTTTTTCTTCCAAATTTTCTTGCCCAGAGAGCGGATTCACTATTGAAGAAATTGAGCCAAGACTCTTTTCTTTTAATAGTCCGTTTGGTGCATGTGAAGAATGTGAGGGTATAGGTCATAATTTAAACGTGGACCCAAATCTAGTAATTCCAGACAAAAACAAAAGTTTAGCAGATGGTGCTATTGAACCTTGGGCAAAATCTACTTCATTATATTATGCCCAAACTTTATCTTCCTTAGCAAAACATTATAAGTTTTCATTGGATGATAAATGGAAAAAGATTTCAAAAAAAATACAAGATATTATTCTTTATGGTTCTGATGATGAGGAAATTAGATTTTACTATGACGATGGTTACGAAAAATATGATACAAAAAAAACTTTTGAAGGTGTTATTAATAATTTAGAAAGAAGATATCTTGAAACGGATAGTGATTGGAAAAGAGAAGAAATTTCACAATATCAAAGTGAAACTAACTGTGAAAAATGTAAAGGTCTGCGTTTAAAGGAAGAGGCTTTGTGTGTAAAAATTAACAATCTTAATATAAGCGAAGTAACTAAATTTTCAATAGAAGATAGTCAAGAATGGTTTAAAAATTTGGACAAAATTTTAAATATAAGAGAAAAAAAAATTGCTCAACATATATTAAAAGAAATAAATGAAAGATTAAATTTTCTATTAAATGTTGGTCTTAATTATTTGACTTTATCAAGGGAGTCCGGAACTCTTTCGGGTGGTGAATCACAAAGAATCAGGTTAGCATCACAAATTGGATCAGGTTTGACTGGAGTTCTTTATGTATTAGACGAACCATCTATTGGTCTTCATCAAAGAGATAATAAAAAACTAATAACAGCACTTAAAAAATTAAGAGATTTAGGTAACACAGTAATCGTTGTTGAACATGATGTTGAGACAATGGAAAATGCAGATCATATAATAGATTTGGGACCAGAAGCTGGTTTAAACGGTGGAAATATAACAGCAGAAGGTTCAATTAAAAAGATAATTGAAAAAGATGAAAGTATAACTGGAAACTATTTGTCTGGAAAAAAATTTATTGAAATACCAAAAAAAAGAAGAAAGGCAAAAAATGGTAGATTTTTAGAAATACTTGGAGCAACAGGTAATAATTTAAAAAATATAAATTTAAAAATACCATTTGGAACGTTTACTTGTATTACAGGTGTTTCGGGAAGTGGAAAATCAACATTAATATTACAAACATTATTTAACGCACTAAATTTGCTATTAAATAATAATAAATCAAGGAAATTACCTAAAGCATTTAAAAATTATAAAGGAACAGAATTAATTGATAAAATTATAGATATCGATCAGTCACCTATAGGACGGACTCCTAGGTCAAATCCTGCGACATACACTGGTGCATTTGGACCTATAAGAGATTGGTTTGCAGCTTTACCAGAGTCGAAAACTCGTGGCTATAAACCTGGAAGATATTCTTTTAATGTTAAAGGTGGAAGATGTGAAACTTGCGAAGGTGATGGTGTAATAACATATGAGATGCACTTTCTACCAGATGTATATATTCCTTGTGATGCATGTAAAGGATCACGTTATAATAGGGAAACTTTGGAAATCAAATTCAAGAATAAAAATATAGCTGAAGTTCTAGATATGACTGTAGATGAAGGTTGTGATTTTTTTCAAAATATACCTGCAGTTTATACTAAACTCTTAACTTTAAAAAATGTAGGCTTAGGTTATATAAAAATAGGTCAACAAGCAACTACACTATCGGGTGGTGAAGCTCAAAGAATTAAATTGGCAAAAGAATTGTCAAAAAGATCTACGGGTAGGACTTTATATATACTTGATGAACCCACAACAGGTTTACATTCACATGATATTAAAAAACTTTTAGAAATTTTAAGAGCATTTGTTAATACGGGAAATACTGTTGTAGTAATTGAGCATAATTTGGATGTTATTAAAACTTCCGACTGGATTGTGGATATGGGTCCAGAGGGTGGTTCTGCGGGCGGAAAGATAATAGCTGAAGGTACTCCCGAGGAAGTTGCAGAAGTAAAAGATAGCTATACTGGTAAATTTTTAAAGGATCTATTACATAACAAAATGAAAAAAACAGCATAAAAATAATATTTATGCTATAAGTAATCTTATGGGAATATTTCAATCATTATCTAAAACGATTCACTTGTCATTATTGCTATCTATTTTACTTTTTATAGGATTGTATTTTGGCGGTGGTGACTGGGCATTTGATAGACTTTTTTGGAGCTGGTTATTTAGATATTTTCATGTTTTAGCGGGTATAATGTGGATTGGTTTGTTGTGGTATTTAAACTTTGTGCAAATACCAAATATGCCAAAACTTACCGATGAACAAAAACCTGCAATAACAAAAGTAATAGCACCTGCTGTTTTGTTTTGGTTTAGATGGGCGGCTTTGGCCACAATAATTACTGGATTGATTGTTGCCTATCTTAATGGATACGTTCATGACGCAATGATATTGGGAATTGGTAGTGGTGGAAAAAATACAGCTATTGGAATTGGAATGTGGTTAGGACTTATAATGGCATTTAATGTTTGGTTTATAATTTGGCCAAATCAAAAAAAAGTTTTGGGTATAGTTGATTGTCCAGTTGAAGAAAAACCAAAATATCTTAAAATTGCAGTTATTACTTCAAGGGTAAATACACTGTTGTCATTACCAATGCTGCTATCAATGGTTGTAGCACAGAACCTCTATTAATTATTTTCTTTGTCTTTACTAATAGTTTTAAAAGTTACGTTTAAAAATTTTAAAATAGGACTTGCAACAAATATAGAAGAGTAAGTTCCAATCAATACTCCGATAATCATTGCAAAAGCAAAACCTCTTAAAATTTCTCCTCCTAATATAAAAATAGAGAAAAGTGCTAATAAAGTAGTAACAGATGTAATTATAGTTCTAGATAAAGTCTCGTTAATTGATAAATTGATAATCTCCAATGTTTTTAAATTAGAGAATTTTTTTAAATTTTCTCTGATCCTGTCATAAATAACAACAGTGTCATTCATTGAATATCCTACTATAGTTAAAACAGCTGCAACTATTGATAAATTAATTTCTAGTGAAAGTACTGAAAACAATCCAATAGTTATTAAAACATCATGAAATATTGCAATAATTGATCCTAAACTAAATTGCCACTCAAATCTAATCCAGATATAAAAAAGCATCGCCCCTAAAGCCAAAGATATTGCAAGAATTCCTGAATTTAATAATTCTTGACTGACTTTTGGACCAACATTTTCAACTCTTCTAAAATTAACCGAAGAACCTAACTTGTTTTTCACACTATCCTTAATAATCTTAATACTATCATTTGAACTTGTTTTCTTTTCAAATTTAATTAGGTAATCTCCTTGTTTTCCAAATTCTTTTACATTTAAATCACCTAATTCAAGATCAGAAAAAGCAGATCTAACATCGGTTATATTTATATTTTTGGTCTCAGCTCTTAATTCAATTAAAGTGCCACCTTTAAAATCAATGCCAAAATTTAATCCTTTAAAGATAATAAAAATAAGACTTCCAACAAAAAGAAATATAGAAAAAATATTAGCAGTTTTAAACTTTGATACAAAATTAAAATTTACTATCATATAGAAATTGCTTTATCCTTGTTTTTAAATACAAAAATTGAAACTAGATGTCTTGATATGAAATAAGCAGTAAATAGTGTTGTAACAAGACCAACTGAAAGGGTAACAGCAAAGCCTTTTATTGGACCTGTGCCAAATATAAAAAGAATAATTGAAGCTATCAGTGTTGTAAGATTTGCATCAAGTATTGTTATTATTGATTTTTTAAAACCTAAATCAAATGAAGTAATATTATTATTGCCTGACTTTAACTCTTCTTTAATCCTCTCAAAAATTAGCACATTAGCATCAACCGCCATACCAACTGTTAATATTATGCCGGCAATTCCAGGTAAGGTTAAAGTAGCTTCAATTAAAGTTAAAATACCTAATAACATTAGTAAATTTGATACTAACGCTACATTTGCCACTATTCCAAAATATCTATATCTAAAAATCATAAAAATTATGACAAGTATAAATCCAACAATTAAAGATATAATTCCAGCTTTAATAGAATCCTTGCCCAAATCAGGTCCCACCGTCCTTTCTTCCGCAATAATCAAAGGTGTTGGTAACGCTCCTGAACGTAACAGTAATGCTAAATCAGTTGCAGATTGAAAGTCAAAATTACCTGATATTGTGCCATTACCTCCGGTTATAGAGTCTTGAATTACTGGTGCACTTATAACTTCTCCATCAAGAACTATAGCAATTCTTTTTCCAATATTTTTAGTAGTTACTTGACCAAATCTTTGGGAACCAAGTCTATCAAGTGAAAACGCAACGATAGGTTGGTTACTTAAATTATCATAACGTGGTTGGGCATCAATTAAATTTTCTCCGCTTAAAATAATTCTTTTGCTAATAGATACTTCTTCGTTAGTATCTTTGATAATAAGTTTATCACTTCCAAAAACATTTTCATTATCTGTTACTAACCTAAAATTCAGTTCGGCAGTTTTTCCTAACAGCTGTTTTATTCTTTCAGGATCTTTAACACCTGGTAATTCAACTAATATCCTATTATTACCTCTTTTTAAAATTGATGGTTCTTTAGTTCCAACCTCATCTATTCTACGCCTCACTATTTCAATAGATTGATTTACAGCTGCTGTTCTAATATTTATTATACCATATTTCGATAAGAAAACATCAATCTGTTGACCAACAATTTTTTTATCTAACTCAAAAGCATTATATTGGATAAGAAAAGTATTTAAATTATTATTATTTTTGTCATTAAATAATTTTTCAAATTTTTTTATATGATTTTGGTTAATATTAAATTTAATATTTGTGTCTGTAATTGAAAAGTTATCAAATTTAATAGAATTTTCCTTAAGCTTTTTTTTTAATGGTATAACTTTAGACTGAAGAGATTTTTTTTCAAGCGATGAACTGTCAACTTCTAAAAGTAAATAAGAACCACCTTGTAGATCTAATCCTAAATTAACTTTTTTTTTAAAAAAAGACTTGTCGATATCTATAAAATTTAGAGATGCAAAAAAACTAATGAAAATAAAAACTAAATATATCGATATAATTTTAGTCTTTGAAAAATTTAACACAAAAAATTATTTTTTAACTTCTTTTTTTAAATGACTTTGAACTGTGTTTCTAATAATTTGAACCTTTACTCCTTCGGCAATTATTAGTTCAATTCTATCATCTTCGAAAACTCTATCTACTTTTCCGATGATACCGCCAGATGTAATGACTTCATCGCCTCGTTTGAGATTCTTTACCATATCCTTGTGTTCTTTTACCCTTTTTTGTTGAGGTCTAATTAAGAAAAAATAGAATATAACAAATATTAAGATTAAAGGGATAAATTGTGCAAAGTTTGAACCGCTCATAATGTAGGAATAAATATATTAATAATAATATTTTAACAACTAGTTTTTTTATTTAAATATTAAATTTTCTCCAAATTATTCATGTATTGCTTTAGGGCGTCTGGAATTGTTATTGATCCATCTGGATTTTGGTAATTTTCCATAATTGCAATAAGAGTTCTTCCTACAGCCAAACCAGATCCATTAAGGGTTCCTAAAAAATCTAATTTATTTTTTTCGTCTCTATATTTGCTTTTCATTCTTCTAGACTGAAACTGTCCACATGATGAGCAACTTGAAATTTCTCTATATTTATTTTCTGATGGAATCCACACCTCAAGATCAACAGTTTTTTCAGCGCTAAAACCCATATCGCCTGTTGATAAGAGGACTGATCTAAAAGGTAACTTTAATTTTTCTAAAATACTTTCAGCACAAGAAATCATTCTATTAAGCTCAGTCTTGCATTTAGATGGTTCAACTATGCTAACAAGTTCAACTTTATAAAATTGGTGCTGTCTCAACATTCCTTTAGTATCTTTGCCGTAACTCCCCGCTTCTTTTCTAAAACATGCCGTTGATGCGACAAATCTTAATGGTAAATCTTTAAAATTTAATAAATTTTCCCTTACTAAATTTGTTAAAATTACTTCTGCTGTTGGAATAAGATATTTTTTTTGATCAGCTTCTAAATTTAACTCAAATTGATCATTTTTAAATTTAGGTAGTTGACCGGTACCAAACATTGTATCAGCATTAACAATTAAAGGGGGTGATATTTCTTGATAACCAAATTTTTGAGTATGTATATCAAGCATAAAATTTATAAGGGACCTTTCCAAAAGAGCAAGTTTGCCTTTTAAAAAAACAAATCGAGACCCAGAAGTTTTTGTAGCAGTATCAAAGTCTATTAGTTTTAAATTTTCACCAAGTTCATAATGAGGTTTTATTTTAAAATTAAACCTTGGAACTTCACCAACTTTTTTTAATTCTTTATTATATTTTTCATCATTGCCAATTGGAACTTCGTCTAAAGCTATATTAGGAATAAAATCACAAATACTATCAATTTGACTTTTAGTTTTCTTAAGTATTTTATCTAAATTATTTATTTCTTGAGAAATAACCTTTGATTTTTCAAATTTTGTTTTATCTTTTGTTCGAGATATTAATTTTTTTTCTTGCTCTAATTTTTCTTTTTTTTGTATTATTTCACGATTTTCTTTATCTAATCTAAAAAGTTCATTAAAATCTAATTTTACGTTTCTATCTAAAATTTTTTTTTTGTAAAACTCTGGATTTTCTCTTATATTTTTAAGATTATGCATTATTTTCACGCTTTGTTTTATTTTTTTCTGTAATTTTCACCGATAATATAGATAATTCATACAGTATCAATAAAGGTATAGCTAAACCAATTTGTGTAATCGGATCAGGGGGGGTAAGTATAGCAGCTGCAGCAAATATTAATACGATAAAATACTTTCTTCTAAGTCTTAAATATTCAGAGTCTATAATTCCAACTCTTGCTAATAAATTTAACAAGACTGGTAATTGAAAACTTATTCCAAATGCAAATATCAATCTCATTATAAGAGATAAATATTCATTAACTTTAGCTTCAAGCTGAATTGGTAAAGATCCAGCATTAGCAGTTGTTTCGAATGATAAAAAAAATTTAATAGCTAGTGGCATTACCAAATAATAAATTAACATTGCACCTAACAAAAATAATATTGGTGTTGCAATTAAATACGGTAACAAGGTTTTTTTTTCATTTGCATATAAACCGGGAGCAATAAATTTCCAAACTTGAGTTAATATAATAGGGCTTCCTAAAAAAATGGCTGAAAAGAAAGCAACTTTTAAATATGTTAAAAAAGTTTCATGTAAAGCCGTAAAAATAAGTCTTCTATCGACATCATCATCTTTAACTGCATTAGCATAAGGCTCAACTAAAAAATTATATATATTTTCAGCAAAAAAATATCCGATAACAAAAATTATAAAAATAAAAATTAAAGAATTAATTAATCTTTGTCTTAATTCTGTTAAGTGACTCACGAAGGATGCTTCTTTTTTATCTTCACTCATTACTATCTATTTCCTTATTCTTTTTTATATTTTTATTGTTATCGCTGTCTTTATCAATACTCTCATCAAAATTGTCCATTTTGTTTTGTATGTCTGAAAAATATCTTTTTGTGGTTCCGATCCATTGTCCAATTTTTTTCAAAACTACAGGAAAATCTTTTGGACCTATAACTAATATCGCTATCACAACGATAATTAGTATTTCAAACCATCCTATCTGTGGCATGATTAATTATTTTTTCTCAGAATTTGAATCTTCGTCTTTATTCTCTGGAGAATCTATCTCATCTTTGTTTGCGTCAGATGACATACCCTTTTTGAAACTTTTAATGCCTTTCGCAACATCACCCATTAAAGCTGATATTTTACCTCTACCAAAAAGTAAAACCACTAAAACTACAACAATTGCAATTTGCCAAAAACTTATACCCATAATGTTTACTTATATACAATAATATTGCTGAAATAAATATCTTTATTCATCAGTTTTTGGGGATTCCTTAATTGCTTTATCAATATCTGAATAAATATTATCTTTTTTTTCTTTTGATTGTTCTTTGAAAAATTTTCCAGTACCAAAAATCGAAGAGTCTATGGCTGATGTATCAATTAATCCAGCTGAACTTAATTCCTCAACGGAAGGTAAGTCTGATAATTTTTGAATATTAAAATGATTTAAAAAATTTTCAGAAGTTACATATTGAATTGGCTTTCCGGGTACATCTTTTCTACCAGCTGGTCTAACCCAGTCTAGTTCTAAAAGAATTTCCAAAGTGTTTGAAGCAAATGCTACTCCTCTTATTTCCTCAATTTCAGATCTTGTAACAGGTTGATGGTAAACAATTATAGATAAAGTTTCTATGGTGGCTTTTGATAATTTTTTTTGAGTAGATTTTTGTAAAGACATAAGTTTTGAGAGATCAGAAGCCGTTCTAAAGCTCCATTTGTTTGAAATACAAACCAGATTAATTCCTCTTTGGGAATATTCGAGTTGAAGATTATCTAAAACTTTTTTTATTCCACTCGTAGAGCCAACTCTTTTTTCAATAGTTTCAATATCTATAGGCTCTTCAGCTGCAAAGATAATCGCCTCGACCTCCCTTTCTAACTTGGATTTTTTTTTGGGAAAATTAATAATATTATTATTTTTATTTTTTTCCATAAAATTCTATTTTTTTAATTTCAAAGGTGTATGTTTTGCAGTTCGAATTAATATATCTTCAAACAATCTATCCTGCATTAAATTAACAACTCCATCTTTTGTTAATTCTAGACTTGCTGTAAAAATGGCAGCAAGGCCAGTTTTTTTATTTTTTTTTGAATTGGAAAAACTTTTTGGTATTAGCTCTTGAATTTTTTTCCAACTATCTATTAAATTCATGTTTTCCTTAATTTGTTTGATGCCTTCTTGAGTGGTCATTACTGGTAATTTTGGTATATCAATTTTTTGAAATGCTGATTGAGTTTTTAAAACAGCATAAGATTTTAAAATATCGTAAATGGTTAATTTGTAAACAGGGTTATTTATAGATCTAATGCCTCCTTTCATTCCTCTGTAAAAAATATCTTTTCCAATTCTTTTTTTTTTAAGTAATTGATCAGATAAAAGTCTAATTAATTCCAATTTTTTGAGCTGAAGTTTTAATTTTTCTGCTATAGCTACTGCTTGAAAATTTTCCTCATCATCTTCAGGAAGTAACAATTTAGATTTTAAATAAGCCAACCAAGTAGCCATAATAAGATATTCAAAAGCCTTATCCAAATTTTTACTTTTAAATTTATGTATAAATTTTTGAAAGTTTTCAGCTAATAAAGTTATGGAAATTTTTGTCAAATCAACTTTCTGGTTTTTTGCTAGATCTAACAATGTATCTAATGGACCAGAGTAATTTGGTATATTAATTGATATTAAATTATCATTTGATTCCATGTATAAATTCTATCTTAAAAATTTGTAAAATTCTGATGTTTTTTTTATTGTAAAATTATCAATTTTTTCAATATTTCTTAGTAATAATTTAGTTTCTTCAATTTTACCTGAGCAATAAAGAACTAAATTACAACCTGAGCTGATTGCTTTTTTTGCATTATAAACCAGATTGCCGCTTAATGATTTCATCGATATGTCGTCGGATATAAGAATACCTTTAAATAAGAGTCTTTGTCTTATTATTTTATTTATTATGATACTAGAATGTGTTGCACAATAATCAGGGTCAATTTTTTTATATATAATATGTGCAGTCATTGCAAAATGAGACTTGAGATTTGAAAAAGCTTTAAAATCATTTTTTATTAAATAATTGAAATTTTTATTTATTGTTGATTTTTTATTATGCGTATCAACTAATGACTTACCGTGACCAGGAATATGTTTTGAAACGCTGCCGATTTTATTTTTTTTAAGTGTCTCTATACAAACCTTTCCAAGAATATTAACTGTATTAATATCATTAGAAAAACTTCTATTACCAATAATTTTATTTGCACTTTTATTAAAAATATCTAAAACAGGGATCGTATTAACATTTATACCTAAATAATTAAGAAAGTTTGATACAAAAATTAAATATCTAATGTAAAATAGTTTACCTTCATGTCGGTTTTTTTTAAAGAGTTTTGCAAAATAGTTTTGTGAGAAATTTTTGGTGAAAAATAAATTTGATATTCTAGAGACTCTATCACCTTCTTCATCTATTATCACTGGATAACAAGGATCATTAATTATTTTTCTTATTTGATTGGTTAAAAATTTAACTTGATCCACATTTTTAATATTTCTTTTAAATAAAATTATACCCCACGGTTTCTCATTTAAGATTATACTTTTTTCCTCATTTGTGAGCTTATATCCACTTAAACTTATTATGATAGACTTTCTATTCATTATCTTTTTTCAATAATTCCCATATTTTTCTTTTTTTAATATTTTCTCCCAAATCAGTATCATCAATTTCATACAAAATTACATTTTCTGTATCACTTTTTATCAAGGGTAAATTTACCAGAGCATCACTTTGGTCATTACTGTTTAATGATCGATTTTTGTAGATTTTGCTAATGTGATCATCTGAAAAATAAGTAAGTACTGAAAAAGTTACGAATACTAAGATTAACAATAAATAAAATATTTTTAAGATATTCTGCAGCATTACATTTTTTTCGGCAAAGAAACATTTAAAACGGACATGCCGTTTTCTAATATAATTGATATTAATTGAAATATTTTAAATGATAAAAGTTTATTTATTTTTCCATCTATGATAAATCTTAATTTATCATTCTTATTTCCTTCACTCCAGTATGAATGAAAAATTGTTACCAAGTCATACAAGTAAAATGTAACTCTATGAGGTTCTAATTTATTTGACGCTAGATCCATAATCTTTGGCCATTCTACAATTTTTCTCAATAATCTAATTTCATAAACATTTGGATTAAAATTTTTTAGATTTATATTAATTTCTTTTTTTGAATCTATTTTTAAAAATCTAAATAACGAATTTATTCTTGCATAACAATACTGAATGTAAAAAACTGGATTATCTTTATTTTTTTCTAAAACTTTTTTAAAATCAAAATCTATTTCAACATCGTTACTTCTGTGTAGCATCATAAATCTTATTGAGTCTTTGTTTACCTCATTAAGTAGATCATTTACTGATATAAATTCACCTGACCTTTTTGACATTTTAAAAGGTTCACCATTTTTAAAAAGTTTTACTAATTGAATAATTTTACATGTAAATTGAGTTTTATTTTTTGAAATTGCTTGAACGGCAGAAGAAATTCTTTTTATATAACCTGTGTGGTCTGCACCTAGTACATTAATTATATGATCAAATTTTCTATTAACTTTATCTGAGTGATATGCAAGATCGTTTGCAAAATAAGTCCAACTGCCATCATCTTTTTGTAATGATCTATCAGAGTCATCTCCAAATTTACTCGATCTAAAAATAAGTTTTTTCGTTTTTTTCCAATTTTTATTATCTTCGCCTTTTGGGGGATTTAAATAGCCTTCAAAAATTAAACCATCATTTTTTAACTGATTTAAACATTTTTTTATTAAATTCTTTTTAACAATATCAGTTTCATAGAAAAAAAAATCATGTTTAACACCTAATTTATTCAAGTCCAATTTTATTAAATCCATTGAATATTTAATAGCGTATTTAGAAATTAATTTTTTATTTAAATTTAATTTTTTAGAACCAGTTTTTTTATTTTTATTAATAATTTTTTTTGCAATATCTATTATATAGGCTCCTGGATAAAGATTTTTACCGTCTGGGAAAGTCTCATTATTAATAATTTCTTTTATTCTATAAATTACTGATTCAGCAAAAATATTTATCTGGTTTCCATAGTCATTTACATAAAATTCTTTAATTACTTTATTTCCATTAAAAGTCAAAAGATTTGAAATTACATCTCCATATATTGCTCCTCTACAATGTCCAACATGAAGAGGGCCTGTAGGATTGGCTGAAACAAATTCTATATTATATTTTTTTCTCGAATTATTAGAACCATATTTTTTTTTATTTTTAAAAATATATTTAATATTATCGCACCATGCTTTTTTACTTAATTGAATATTTAAAAAACCAGGTCCTGCTATTTCAATTTTAGAAAAATCCTTAATTTTTTTATCCAAAACAGATTTGATTTGCCCTGCAATTTTATTAGGATTTTGTTTGTTAATTTTAGCTAATATCATTGCAATATTAGAAGACATATCAAAATTAAATTTTTCTGGTGGGGTCTCTATGATAATTCCTGTCATTTTTTCATTTTTTAACAAAATTTTAAGATTTTTATCTTTTGATATTATATTTGTTATTTCTTTTAAGTATTTTGTAAATAAGTTCATTTTATTGAATTATATAAATGTATTGCGTATCTATCAGTCATGCCAGCAATAAAATCACATACTAGTCTCTCTTTCTCTGAATTTTTGAATAATTTTTTTTTGATAAATTTTTTCGGATTTTTATTAATTTTATAAAATAGTTTCTTAATTATGTTTATACCTTCTTTGGTCTTGGTGTATACAGTTTTATGTTTATACATTTTTTGTTTCAAAAAAAACTTAATCTCTGAGTCAAATAATTTCATTTTGTCAGAAAATTGAACAAATTGATTTTTTGAATTATATATATCTTTGATACTATTTGGTTTATACATACTTAATAATTTTTTTGTATTTTTAACTACATCAATAACCATCATATTAATAATATCCCTTATAATTTCATTTAAAATTAATTCTTTTTTGTATTTTTTATAATTTCTTTTATGTTTATAAATTAAATCAGACATTATCGGTATATCCGATAAATCCTCAATTTTGAATAAACCAGCTTTTATTCCGTCTTGTATATCATGGCTATTGTATGCAATATCATCAGAAATTGCTGAAAATTGAGCCTCTAAAGAAGGACACTTGTTAAAAATAATTTTGTTTTTAAAAATTTTTTTTCCTAAAATTCTATTATATTTATTTATATCCATAACTGGACCATTATGTTTGACTAAACCATCTAATGTTTCCAATGTAAGATTAAGTCCTTCAAACTTATAATATTTATTTTCCAACAAGGTTACTATTCGTAATGTTTGAATATTATGATCAAAACCATAAAAATTTTCCATACATTCATTTAAAGCATCCTCCCCAGCATGACCAAATGGTGCATGTCCTAGATCATGCGCTAGACTCAATGTTTCACATAAATCCTCGTTTAATTTGAAAATTTTAGCAAAAGTTCTTGCAATTTGAGACACTTCGATTGAATGAGTTATTCTTGTGCGATAATGATCAACTTCAGTATTAACAAAAACTTGCGTTTTATGCTTGAGTCTTCTGAAAGCCGTTGAATGAACAACTCTGTCCCTGTCTCTTTGGTACGGATGTCTTATAAAACTTGGTTTTTCTTTAAAAATTCTACCCTTAGATTTAATAGGAATTGATATTTTTGAGTATTCGTATTTTTGCATAAGATGTGATAAAAATATATAACATATAATTTTATAAATATGACTAACAAAATTGATTTTACTGAAACGGCAAAAAAAGAAATTGAAAGAATTGTTCTAGAAAAAGGTCAAAAAACTTATTTTAGAATATCTGTTAAAGGTGGTGGTTGTTCTGGATTTAAATATGATTTCTCTTTTGACGATAAAATTTCTCCAAATGATAAAGTTTTTTATAAAACTATTATTGACGAAAATTCTTTAAAAATAATCAATGGATCAATAATAGATTACAAAAAGGAATTGATCGGTAATTCATTTGTTATTAATAATCCAAAAGCAAGTTCATCTTGTGGTTGCGGCTTATCTTTTTCAGTGTAATGAAAATCGTATCATGGAATGTAAATTCCGTAAGGGCTAGAATATTAAATATCATTGATTATCTTAAGAAGTCTAATCCTGATATTTTAATGATGCAAGAAATCAAAACAGAAGAGAAAGGTTTCCCATTTGATGAATTTAAAAAAGCAGGTTACGATTCCTTTGTTTTTGGTCAAAAATCATATAATGGTGTGGCTTTTATTTCCAAAATAAACATAAAAAAAATAAATAAAAATTTTATGAAAGATCCTAAAGGTCAATCTAGAGTAATTAGTTGTGATGTCCCTTATAAATCTGCTTCAATAAAATTAGTTAATATTTATGTCCCAAATGGAAATCCAATTGATACAGATAAATATGATTATAAAAAGAAATGGTTAATAAACTTTATTAATGAAATAAAAATCTTATTAAAAACAAATAAAAATATAATTATTGGAGGAGATTTTAATATAATTCCAGATGAAATAGATGTTTACGATCACTCAAAATATATAGATGATGCATTGTTCAAATTGGAAATAAGAAAAAAATTTAGAGAACTTGTTAATTTGGGTTTTGTTGACATGTTTAGATTTATAAACAAAACAAAACAAGAATTTACATTTTGGGATTACATGTATGGTTCTTGGCAAAAAAATTATGGTTTACGTATTGATCATTTTGTGGTCTCAACTAATTTAATAAAAAAAATTCACGATATTAATATAAACAAAAAACCAAGATCTAAAATAAAACCATCTGACCACACACCGATAGAACTTGATATCAATTAACCCTACCGTATATATCACTATACCTAACAATATCTGTTTCTTTCAATACCGTCCCCAATTGAACTTCCATTATTTTAACAGGTTTTCTAAAGTTATTTTCTATTCTGTGAATTGACCCTTTTGGAATAAAAATAGTTTCATTTATTTTTTTAAAAAACTTCTTTTTGTTTAATGTAATTTTAGGTTTTCCAGAAGATATGGTCCAGTGTTCAGATCTGTGATGGTGTTTTTGAAGACTTATAGATGAATTTTCGTTAACAACAAGTTCTTTTATAAGAAACCCTTTGCCATAAAAAAGATTGGTGTAACTTCCCCATGGTCTATAAAAGACATTTTTTTTTCTAAAATATTTAACTTTATTGTTTTTAAAAATATTGCTTATTTCCTTCCAATTTCCTAAATCAGACCATTTCAAGCTAACTTTTAAACAAAAAATATTTTTAGATTTTTCTAAAATTGCATAATCAAAAGATATATTTTTGACTTTTGAAAAGAAATATTTATCAAGAATGTAAACGTTTTTTTTAACTTTAGATCTTATAAAGGAATTAAAAATCGTTTTTAGGGTTTTAGGATCATGCTTTTTAAAATTATTAATAATTGAGATTTTTTTTGCCATAAACATACCAGAATTCCAAAGGCCACCTTTTTTCTGAATAATTTTTGCTTTATTGGTAGTAGGCTTTTCAATAAATTTATCTACTTTATAAATGTTTTTTACAAACTTTTTTTTAATAATATAACCATATTGAGAGGAAGGACTTGTAGGGTTTATACCAAAAAGAAGTATATTATTGCTATCTAGTTGTTCTATATTATCTTTTATAATTTTCACAAATTGCTTTTCATTTTCTATAATGTGATCAGCGGGAAAAAAGATTACAGGTTGATTAAAAGATATTTCATTTATTAAAATGGAAGAAATAATGGCCGGCGAGGTATTTTTTTTAAGCGGTTCTAAAACAATGGTATAATTTTTAACTTTATATTTTAATAAATATTTTTTTGTTATATTAAGATATTTTAAATTAGTACTTATTATTGGACTATCAAAAATAGGGTTTTTTATTCTATCTAATGTTTTCTTAAATAAAGTCCAACCACCAAAATCAATAAATTGTTTAGGAATATTTTTTTTTGATTCCGGCCAAAGCCTTGTTCCAGCTCCACCACATAAAATAATTGGTTTAATTTTCATTATCTATATATCAGCGTAACATTTAACTTCTTTTTTAGCACCTGGATGCGTTGAAGCTCCTTGATAAGCTGGTCCAACTGTTTGAGCATATTTCCAAAGAGAGCCATTACCAAAATTAATTTTTTTTGGTTTCCATTTTTTCTTTCTTTTTGATAATTCTTTATTTGTAAGGTCAACATTTATTGTTCCTTTTTTTGCATCAATATGGATTATGTCTCCATTTTTTAATAATCCAATGGGACCACCTACTGAAGCTTCAGGACCTATATGCCCAATACAAAAACCTCTTGTTGCTCCAGAAAATCTACCGTCAGTAATTAAAGCAACTTTTTCACCCATACCTTGACCGTAAATAGCAGCTGTTGTTTGCAACATTTCTCTCATACCGGGACCGCCTTTTGGTCCTTCATATCTAATAACTATCACATCTCCCTTTTTATATTTTTTACTTAAGACAGCTTTTAAGGCTGACTCTTCTGTGTCAAAACATCTTGCTCTTCCACTAAAACTCAATTTTTTCAATCCAGCAATTTTAACAATTGCTCCTTGGGGTGATAGATTTCCTTTAAGACCAACAACGCCTCCATCTTTTGATAAAGGATTTTTGTAACTCCTCATAACTTTTTGTTTTTTATTAAATTTAACTTTTTTTAAATTCTCTCTCATTGTTTTTCCAGTAACTGTTAAACAGTCTCCATGTATATATCCACCTTCCAACATTGTTTTTAACAACATTGGTATGCCGCCAGCTTTCCACATATCTTTAGCAACATATAAGCCACCCGGTTTAAGACTAGCTAAGTAGGGTGTTTTTCTGAAAATTCTTGCCACATCCATTAAATCGAATTTTATTCCAATTTCATTGGCTATAGCTGGTAAATGCAATGCTGCATTTGTTGATCCCCCAGTAGCAGCAACTATTGCGGCAGCATTTTCTAAAGATTTTTTTGTAACAATATCTCTTGGTCTTATATTTTTTCTTAATAATTTCATTACCATTTTTCCACTATCAACAGCATATTTATCTCTTTGTTTGTAAGGAGCTGGTGTTCCAGCAGAATAAGGTAGAGCTAAACCAATAGCTTCAGAAACACATGCCATTGTATTAGCTGTAAATTGGCCACCACATGCGCCAGCACTTGGACAAGCTTTAAGCTCAAGTTTTCTCAATGCGTGTTTAGAGATTCTTCCTGATGAATATTCTCCAACCCCTTCTATTACATCTTGGACTGTAATATCTTTTCCATTTAATCTTCCAGGTAGTATAGACCCTCCATAAATAAAAACACTCGGAACATTTAATCTTACCATCGCCATCATTAAACCGGGTAATGACTTATCACAGCCAGCTAGACCAACTAAAGCATCATAACAATGTCCTCTAACCGTTAACTCTGTTGAGTCGGCAATTACATCTCTTGAAACTAAAGATGATTTCATCCCCTCATGACCCATTGCTATTCCGTCTGTAACTGTGATTGTACAAAACTCTCTAGGTGTACCACCATTTGATTTAACACCTTTTTTTACTGATTGAGCTTGTCGCATTAAAGCAATATTGCATGGGGCAGCTTCGTTCCATGTAGACACAACACCAACAAAAGGTTTCGAAACATCTCTTTCAGTCAAATTCATGCCGTAATAGAAAGATCTTTGAAAGGCCTTTTCAGGTCCTAATGTTGTATGCCTACTTGGTAATTTTTTTTTATTAAACTTTTTCATTTTAAACTTTTTATTGTTAAACTAAGTTTATCTAAATTAATTTTTAAATCATTATAGATATTTTTTTCCTGTTCCACAATATGCTTTGGTGCCCGCTCTACAAAGCTTGGGTTATTTAATTTTTTACTTACCAATAACAAATCATTATGAATTTTACTTTGCTTTTTAGTGAGATTTTCTCTAATTAAAGAAAGATCAATACTTTTGTCGAAATATAATTTTAAAATTTGTCCTGAAATAACAAGATTTGCAGACTGTTTTGAAAGGTCATTTTTTAGAATTGTATTGATCCTGCCTAATTTTTTAATAACTACTTCGTTTTGTAAAAATAATCTTTTTTTACTTTCACCCATATTTTTAATAGAAACATCAATAAATGAACCGGGCTTGATATTTAATTCATTTTTAAATGACCGAATGTTAGATATCAGCTGTATAATTTCTTTTACATTTTCTATTTTTTTATCTTTTATTATTTTTTGATAATTAATCCATGGTGCGTACATTAAATATTTCGTTGTTTTTGTTTTTAACCTATTTTTGAGCCATAATTCTTCTGTAATAAAGGGTATAAAGGGATGTAAAAGTATTAATATTTCCTTAAAAACTTGACCTGAAGTTTTTTTAACCTCTTCAATCTCTTTTTTATTATTTGAAGATAGAATAGTCTTAGATAGTTCTAAATACCAATCACAATAATTATTCCACACAAATTTATAAATTGTTTTTGCTGCCTCATCAAAACGGTAGTTTTCAATAAAGTTTTCTGTCAAATTTTTAGTTTTAATTAATTCAACACAAATCCATTTATTGATATTTAATTTGAGTTTTTTTAGATTTATTTCCCCTTTAAAATTGCAATTATTAATTTTTAAAAAATTATTTACATTCCAAATTTTGGTTAAAAAATTTCTATAACCTTTTACCCTTTGTTCTGATAATTTTACATCTCTTCCAGGAGAGGCCATTGATAGTAAAGTAAATCTTAAAGCGTCAGCACTATAACTATCAATAAGTTTTAGAGGATCAATAACGTTTCCTTTTGATTTAGACATTTTTTGACCTTTTTCGTCTCTAACAAGTGCATGGACATAAACTTCTTTAAAAGGTTCTTTATTAAGAAATTCCATTCCTAACATCATCATTCTTGCAACCCAAAAAAAGATTATATCAAAGCCAGTGACTAGAACTGATGTAGGATAAAATTTTTTTAAAAAATAATTTTTGTTTGGCCATCCTAATGTTGCAAAAGGCCATAGACCTGAAGAGAACCACGTATCAAGAACATCTGGATCTCTTTTTAAAGTAACTTTTTTTTTGTAAAACTTTTTAGCATTTGACTCAGCTATTTTTTGATTTTCGGCAACAAAAACTTTTTTATCAGGACCGTACCAGGCTGGAATTTGATGTCCCCACCAAAGTTGTCTTGAGATACACCAAGGTTCTATGTTATCCATCCATTGAAAGTAGGTTTTAGACCAGCTTGAAGGAAAGAAATTTGTCTTTTTATTTTTAACAACTTTTTTTGCTTTTACAGATAATTTTTTTGCATCGCAAAACCACTGCTCCGTTAAAAAAGGTTCTATTATAGAATTAGATCTATCGCCATAAGGAACTTTATTTTTTATAGTTTCTTCTTTTACAAATGCTTGTATTTCTTTAAGTCTTTCTAGTATTAATCTCCTAGCCTCAAATCTATCTAAACCAACATACTCTGTGGGAGCATTATTGTTAATTTTTCCATCTTCATTTAAAATATTTATTGATTTTAATTTGTGTCTTTTTCCGACATCGAAATCATTAAAATCATGTGCGGGTGTAATCTTAACTGCACCACTCCCTTGATCTGGATCTGCGTATTCATCTTGAACTATTTTAAGTTTTCTTCCTACAATAGGAAGTATTGCAAATTTATTATCTAATTTTGCGTATCTCGCATCTTTGGGATTTACAGCTATAGCAGTATCTCCAAGCATAGTTTCAGGTCTTGTTGTAGCAATGGTAATGAAGTCATTTGTATTTTCAATTTTATATTTTATATAATATAATTTTGAATTTACTTCTCTTTGGTCTACCTCTAAATCTGAAATTGCTGTTTTTAAAACAGTATCCCAATTTACAAGTTTTTTTGCTTTAAAAATTAATTTTTTTTTATGAAGATCTACAAAAACCTTAATAACTGATTTTGACAAACTTTTATCCATTGTAAATGCATTTCTAGACCAATCACAAGAGCATCCTAATTTTTTTAATTGATTAATAATTTTTTCTCCGTATTTCTCTTTCCATTGCCAAACTTGCTTAATAAAATTTTCTCTCCCAATTTTATTCTTATCAACGCCTTTGGATTTAAGATACTTTTCAACCAGTGCTTGGGTTGCAATACCGGCATGATCAGTTCCAGGTTGCCATAGAGTCTCATAATTATTCATTCTATGATATCTTACCAGAACATCTTGTAATGAGTTATTGAGGGCATGTCCCATATGTAAGCTTCCGGTTACATTTGGGGGAGGAATTACTATAGAAAAATTTTTTTTATTTTTTTTAGGCTGGAATAACTTATTCTTTTCCCAATATTTATATATTTCAGTCTCTACTTTTTTGTGATTATATTTATCAAATCCCATACTTATAAATATTAATAATACTTGTAAACTTCTAGCTTTATTTTTATATATAAACCTATATTAATCTA
>MDTG01368229.1_pt1 | contig 30461 bp, 24 predicted proteins | sample 811421 | NCBI WGS metagenome assembly MDTG01 (sample SAMN05326645, study PRJNA326480) | marine metagenome | isolation source: seawater | place: Pacific Ocean: South East | collected 2011 | reverse complement strand
GTGCATTGATTGTCTCCGTGTCAAACGCGGATGTCGTTGAAACATTCGAACTCGGAACGGGAGAATCAACGAGTTCATTCGTGTTCCAGTTCACGAATGGAAACCAGTACCTGTACGAATTCAGTTACGACGGCGCCATGAGCGGACAGTCGGCGATCGAATCCATCGTGGATGCACAGATGGATTACTTCATCACCGACATCATCAGCTACAGCTTCGGTGATGTGCTCAACGGACTCACCATCGGTGATGATTCCGACTCGGGATTCGGAACACCACCGGACTACCTGGACTACTGGCATTACTGGACGAAGGAGATTGAGTCGGACGAATGGAATTCATCCTTCGTTGGATTCGGTGATCGAATGATCACGGATGGCTCGTGGGATGGTTGGGTCTTCAATTCGAACGACGCACCAGTCCCGGCAGGCGCGACCGTCATCACACTCGCTTCTATGGGTGCCTTGCGAAGACGCAGGCGCTGAACAGCTTTCGGACGAACGCATCGAGAACAATGAGCAGGCATCCGGTCGTTCCGACCGGATGCCTGCATATACTGGTCGTGTGCCAGAACGAGAGTCGTACATCATCTTCTTCGATGGCGAATGCGCCATGTGCAACCGGTTCGTGAACTTCTGCCTGAAGCGTGACGCCGGAAGAATCCTTCGATACGCTCCAATCGACGGAATCACCTGGCAGAGATGCTTCAGGAACGAGGGGGACGGAGACAGGAACACCGTTCACCTTCTCGCACTTGATGAACACTTCGTAAGAAGTTCAGCGGTCATCCGGATACTTCGGATGCTGGGAGGTCCATGGAGAATCCTTTCAAGGGTTCTGTGGCTGGTGCCGGGACCGATTCGAAACTTCGGATACCGGACGATCGCCTCGAACAGAAGAAGGTTCTCGGGAACCACGGGCGCGTGCACTCTTCCAGGACCAGGTGAACGCTCATGCATGCTGCCATGATCACGCGAGTCGTTTCATCGACACTGGTCATGACGTGCGTTCTGGTGATCGCATCGTGCTCCGCTCCTCTTCCGAGGCTCGATCGATATTCAGGTGACGCTTCATGGAACATGCCGGACTCGCGTCGAAACATCCCGTGGAAGATCGCCGATGACGGTGATCTGCAGGACACCCTCCATCTTCTGCTTCAGGACACGGATCCCGATGTCCGGCAGCATGCGAGAAACGTAGAAACGATGCTCGATGCACTCGCGATGGAGCGACGCATCAGACTTGAGGAGATTCTCGACGAAGAAACCGATGAGTTGGATCGAATCACGCACTGGGCGTCCTCGGGGGACGAGGGTGATCGGCTTCCGGACGGGATGGATCCCATGAAGACGAGAAGCCGTCTCATCGATGACGCCCTCGGTGCGGAACAGTCCGGTGAATTCGGATCCGCCGCACGCAGTGCGACGATGGCCATGGCACTTGAATGGATCATCGACGACGAGTCGATGATGAAGATTCCTTCATTGTTTCCCAGAAGGATCGCCTCTCGAAACAGGGACCGATTGAAGAACATCCGCATGGTCGATCCCAAGATCGCGCTGGAGATGCTCGAGTCTGAAGGTGCTCCTGAATGGATCGATGACGTCGATTCGAACGAGGGTGGGTCGGTGAGGTCGGGGACCTCGATCCGAGAACGGATAATGAACACCGCGCGAGCCATTGGGTACTTCGAGGATCTTCACGTCGACGGAGTCGATCGTGAGACGATTCATGATGCCGGTGTCGAGGAATTGAGACTGATCACCCGGACTTTGATCCAAAAGGGCCATCTGATACCAGATGCGTTCGTGAGGTACATCGAGAACGATCTTCCTGAACGGACGGATCAGGAGACGATCAGATTGCTGGTGGAACTTGATGACGCACAGATGACTCTTGCAGAAGGGACGCTTCCGGGCTCGTTTTCTATGCGGGTCTTCGGGGACGGAGCCGCAGGTGCCATGGACAAGCAGACCTCGGTGATCTGGCCACGGGAATTCAAGCAGTATGTGAAATCAAGTGGACGTGGATACCGTGGCATTGGTGTTCGGATCGAAGAGGATGTCGACGGTCGGATCATTCTCAGACCACACAACGGTGGTCCGGCGAAGCGAGCGGGAGTTGTCGACGGAGACGTTCTTCTCGAAGTCGAGGGAATCCCCATTGAACGGATCGGCGCGATCGGATTGGCTGACATGGTCGACGAAGGTGATCGTGAGGAGATCGAACTCCGTGTCGAACATGCCGATGACACGTCCGAATCGGTCATGGTCCGACTCGGACCGGTCACCAATCTGAACGTGACGGGGTGGCGTCAGATCGGCCTCGACGAGGATGGTCTCCCAACATGGTGGTGGTTGGCGGATGATCGAACACGAATCGGATATCTGAGACTGGAACGCTTTGCCGCGGGTGGTGCGCGTGATGTACGAATCGCACTTCAGATCGCACAGGCTCAGGCCCTGAGTTGTGGAGGGCGTCTGGAAGGTCTGATCATCGATCTTCGAGCGAATCCAGGAGGACAAGTCACGGTTGCAGAGGAGATGATCAACCTCTTCATGGGAGATGGTCCGGTCTTCCGATCGATCGGACGTGATGATCGCATGGAGATCCAACATGCAGATCCCAGGCATTCGGAGCTCGAAGGCCTACCACTGGTGATTCTCGTGGACGAATCATCGGCAAGCGCATCAGAACTCGTCGCCGGTCTACTCAAGAACAGAGACAGGGCGATCATTCTCGGTGAAAGAACCTTTGGAAAAGGGTCCGTGCAGGGGTTACTGTCCGGATCATCCCAGGATTGCCTGATACGGGTCACGGTCGCCTGGTACCAGCTTCCAGTCGCGAATGGATCCCCGGATGAGTGGAGATTCGTCGACCGGGAGACGTCTCCGGGAAACTGGGGAGTGCAACCACACATCAGGATCTCGACATCGGTCGAACAGACCAGGAAGATTCTCGACGCTCGATCGATGTGGCATTCGCTGCGTGGCGCCGACATCCCACTGGATGATGGGGAAGGAATCAAGAGGCCCGACCCGGCGACCGAACTGGCGTTGGCTCTTCTTGGATCGAGGATCAACGACATTCGGGAACCATGAGCAACGGGATCGATCACCTTGGACGTGCGAGATCCTCGACACGAAGAGGTCCCTTCCTGTCACGAGTCGATTCACGGACCTTGGTCACCATGGATGGTGTGATCGGTGGTGATTGATTTCCCCATGCATGCCGGACGTAGGTCAGGACGGCGGCGACATCCTCATCGGATCCAAGGGCGATCGGAGGCATCGATTGTTGATACTGAAGTCCACGAACGGTGATCGATCCCTCAAGTCCATGCAGAACGATGGAAATCAGATCGTTTGGATCACCACGGACGTATTCACTCTCGGCAAGGGGTGGATACACCGGATAGAGACCGCGCCCATCACCTTGATGACATGAAAGACAATTCACATAGAGACGTTGCCCGCGGGCCAGCACGGAATCCGGATCGTTGAAATCGACAGTGGTCTGGATCACCTGATCGAGATAGCCGTTTCGATGCGGCCAGATGAGGTGCTCATCGATGGATCTTGCCCGAACCACGGTCGGTGAAGGGGCTTCCATGAGAAGTTCCGGCCATCCGGGTGGAGGACGGGTGATACGGACCTTTCGAGGCGAATTGCCACCGAGAGACATCCGGGATGCGAAGCGATCGATGACGATCCGTCGCTGCCACTCACGTTCTCCTGAGGCGCTTGCCGCGAAGGCGAGAAGTTCTGCAGTCGTCTCCGGGTTCTGACTTCGGAGAATCTGATCCGTCGCCTCCCGGAGCAGAGCTTGATCGGTCGGTGTCCGCTCGAGGATGATTTCCCCACGCGTGATGCGTTCGAGGAGTTCCATCCTCCGTCCGTGCAATGATGACCGGATCGCCGATTCCATGGCCGCTGATGTGGGGTTGGAGGAAAACGCCCGTGAAAGAACTTCGAGAACACGTGGGTCGTCGGAAGCCGACACTGACAACATCGCCTGGACCCGAACATCGATGACGGGATCGTCCAGTGACGCCCGGCATCGATTCAGGAGCTCCTTCCCACTCAGGGTTGATTCCGAGATGCGAAGCCCGGCACGCCGGATCATGGGATTGGAATCGGAGCCGGCGAATCGAAGATCCTCCATGTCGATCACACCAAGTGCGTGCAGGGTCCAGAGTCCACGGAGACGGTTTTCGACGTCGATAGAACTTCGAGTCATCTCTCGGATGAGGGGTGCGGTCCCGATCGCATCCCGTTCGATGAGAAGACGTTGCGCGGCATCCCGGTTCGTGCCATTCCGCGCAAAGAGGTGAGTGAGGAGTTCGGTATCATCCAGACCACGAAGATCGACGACACTGCGAAGCGGACCGTCCTCTGGAACGATTCTCCAGATCCTACCGAGTGCGGCGGGGGACTCGAGACCACGCGCTTCTATCTGTCTTCTGAGAAAACTGGTCATGTAGATCCGATGCTGGATGATTCCCCGGTACATGTCACAGACATACAGGGAGCCGTCGGGTCCGGTCATGATCTGAACGGGTCGGAAACGCTCATCGGTCGAGGTCAGGAATTCGATGGGATCGTCGACGGGATTCGCCGCGATCGTTCCATCATCGCTCTGTGTGATGTCGAATCGCTTGATAAGATTTCCGGCGACTTCGCAGACGAAAAGGTCGCCTCGAACGTCATCCCCGAGAAGGTCGTCACGGTAGACGCCGGGTCCGCAGGCACCGGTGAACGTGGACAGACGACCGGTGCCGTCGAGAACATTCTTCTGATAACCACGATTCACACCCGGCGTACGCATGGCCGGTCGAACCCTCCTGCTGGTGGCAACGGCCACGCCCACGCCGTGAAACCGGTCCTCCTGGTCGTTTCGAACCGCGTAGTGTTTCGGAAAAAGATCGACCAGAAGGGGTTCGGAGTTGGGGGAGTACCAGCAGCGTCCGAGGTCATCCACCGCCACACCCCATTGACCATGAGGGCGGACCCTCTGGATCTCTATGTCATGAGCATCGTCGATCAATCGGTATCTGTAGGGATGTTGCGAGCACTCGAGCCATCCATCGATCCCCCAGGACAGGCCGTTGCCTGCATGCTCCGGATTTTCTATCCCACCGAACCCGGACGCAAGGACACGAACATCGTCGGCCCGAAGGTCACCATCGAGATCACGTGCATGAACGAGGTGAGGTGGTTCCACGAAGAGGATGCCGTCGTGTGCGGGTGCGATCGCGCGGGGCAGAATAAGATTCTCGAGAAACGGAATGGAACGATCCATGCGACCATCCAGGTCATCATCGACCAGCACCACGATGCGTCCCACGGGACGGGTTTCATCACTTCCATCGATGTCGTTCATGTATCCGCGCATTTCAACGACCCACAGACGTCCCGAAGCATCGAAGCACATCGCGACCGGATCCTCGACAAGCGGTTCGGAGGCGACGAGTTCTATCATGAAGCCGGGTGGAAGCAGAAATGATTCGAGTTCCTCTTCCGCGGATCGTGCCGGAGATGGTGGGCGATCGAAAGCGGCGGGAAGAGTTGGTTGATCCTCGCCCCGACGATCACCTTGTTGAGCATGAGTCGGTACGTTCAACGCCATGGTGAACAGACTTGTGATTGCGATCGTCCTGAACATGCTTCGATTCTAGGGCAGTTGAACGGCGGAACAGTGGCTGAAAACGTCCAATCATGAACACGACGATCCGTCATGACATCGATTTCAGCATGTATCCTGCAGTCATGAACGATCCCACGACTCCATGGAAGACGATCTCATCCCTCATTGTGTCATGCGTGATCTGCATGAGTTGGGAAAGTGCAGGTGCACAGGATGTCTCCGGTCGGATGCCACCGATCGCCGTGGAGGGCGCGAAGACCAGGCTGCTTCCGGTCGAGGGGCTGAAGGGGTGGACAGTGGTATCAGGTGAGGCCACGATCGAATACCAGGATGGAATCCTTCATGGTTACGGTGCGGGAGATCGCAACGCATTCCTGATGAGTGATCGCATCTGGGGTGATTTCATCCTCGAGGGTGAAGTGCACATCGAACCGGGTGGAAACTCAGGGTGGCAGATCAGAAGTCGAATCGATGATCCAACGGATCCAAGGAGTCGACTTCGGGGATACCAGGTCGAAGTCGAGACCACTGAACGGAAATGGTCGGGAGGGATCTACGAGGAGGGTCTCAGGGGATGGCTGGATCCACTGATCGATGATGAACCGGCTCGAGCGGCGTTCAAGCTCGGGCAATGGAACAGGTATCGAATCGAGGCCGAAGGCATCCATCTTCGGACATGGGTGAATGGTGTCCCATGTGGTGATCTGCTGGATCTGGCTCGACTCGAGGGACACATCGCCTTCCAGATCCACACGGGTACCTGTGATGTCAGATGGCGTGAGCTCGTGATCACCGATCTCGGAAGATCCCGGTTCACCGAATGTGGAACATGGACTTCGAACTCACCACCCGGGGATTCGGTTGGGGGTGGTGTTGAGAAGATGACATTCATTCCAAAGGATGGGACCTCGACGGTTCGATTCAAATACATGCTTCGGGGGCCCAGTGTCCTGATGATCCAGGACGAAAAGGATCGGGTCATTATGGAACTCGCTCTACAGGAAGATCCTCCGTTTCGATCAGGTCTCGGCATGGAATCACGTTTTCCTGAAGTCGTTCCAGGTGCCGGTATGCCGATCACTGAAAAGAGTGAGGGCAGCGAGCTGGTGATCGACCTTCATCAAGGACGTTTGACGGTGTTGCGTGATGGTTCGATCGTGGCGAAACGGTACGATCTGAAGTGTTCTGAGATCGGCGCGCTTCGGGTGGTGTCTTCCGATGAAGGTGATGGTTTCACCGATTTCGAGGTCGTGCATTGTCTTGAAAGTGGAACAAACGCGAGGGAGATCGAAAGATGAATGAAGTTCGAACCCAGGAACCGGATCGATTGGCGAGATCACGTGATCTCTGGAGACTCACGGCGGTGGGGGTGATCTGCCTGGTGGCCGGTGCCATGCTCGTGGCGGCGTCACATCGTGGTTCGTCGGTTTCTGCGCATGTGGGGCAGGATTCGCCGAATAAGAGTACTGACGGCTTCGTGGCGGTCATTCTGGACCCGAACAAGGGCTCCGGGCGATGGGCATCCACCTTGCTTGCAGTCAAGGGTGATGGGGAGATCTTCTATCTCGACACAACTCGGCCGAATACGAACTGGGCACCCTACATGTACAGCCCGGGATTCAACGCCCGAAGATGAGCGAACCAGTCGAGATGATCCCAGAACAACACCCGAGGTCACTTCGAGGACACAAGAGGAATCATGACGAAACCACAACGATCAACGAGACGATCCGTGAATCCTCCTGAAGGCGAGCAACCGCCGGAGGAATTGAAGGGCCAACCGCAGAATCTTGCGGAAGTCGAATCGATTCTGGATGAGATCGAGAACCTCGTCTCCAAAAAAGGTCAGGATCAGGATGAGACTGCGAAATCGACTCGTGTCCTTGAAGACCAGGGACATGGGGAGATCGAGCGTGGTGATGTTTCTGGAGATTCTGAAACGGATCTGGGTCGCCTCGAGGAAGAACTGCACTCCGCGATCGCGAACGAACTCGAGACGAATCCGGAACGGGTCGAAACCGACATCCCGGAGGATGAGATCGCCAAGATCACAGAAGTCTTTGAGGAAGCAGAGTCGAAACGAGCACCGAAACCGCGAGTCTCCGAACCACGCGCATCAACCCCAGAAATGGAAGCGGATGCGACGCCGGAGACCGGGATACATGAGCAGGATCAAGCTCGGTCAGGACTTGCAGCGCTTCTGAGCGGACCCGTTCAAGGACTCTCCCCGACCATGCGATTGGTCGTCAACATCACGGCGATCACTCTGGCCTTGTGGGTCCCAATCATCTGGTTGGTCGTACTGAGAGGCGGTTTCTCCCCAGGTGACGAAAGCTCCGGAATCGAGCCGGTCCCCGGTCTGGTGGAGCCTGTGAATCAGAACACCGAAAAGGATCCCTCGATCGAATCCTGAGGGCCTCGATCGAGCGTTATGAGTCTATTTTCGAGAAAGTTCCGGAATCCTTGCGGAGTCTCATTCAAAAGAACGCATGTCAATATGAAGGAATTCGGTTTGCAATGTCACACACGTGCGACATCAGTAGACGACCGATGCCCTTCATCGCGCCTTTGGGGATACGAAGTGTGAGAACCTGTTGTTGTTTCAACAACAGGTTTTTGCATGACCGATTGGAGAACATCGATGGGAACGCCTGGTGGTTCGAATGTGATGATCGACCTTCGTGAGAAACTTGATTCCTTCGAAGACCTGTGGTCGCCGAAGATCATCGCCGCACTTAACGGTCAAGAGGTGAAACTCGCGAAACTCGAAGGTGAATTCGAGTGGCACCGTCATCCGGAGGAGGATGAGTTGTTTCTGGTGCTCGACGGTGAATTCACGATGGAATTCAGGGATCGTTCGGTAGAGATGGGGAAGGGCCAGATGATCGTGGTCCCTCGGGGTGTCGAACACCGACCCATCGCGAAGCGGACATGCTCGGTTCTGTTGTTCGAACCGGCGGGAGTGGTGAACACCGGAGATGCGACTTCGACCGATCTATCCACGACCGGGCAGTGGATATGAGGGCTGAGAATAAAATCAGTCGGAGTTAGTGCTCGAGGCACCACGAGCCCGTGCCTGCTGGATCAATCGTTTCATTCTTCCGTGGACATCCGCACGCTCGGGACTGAGCTTCTCAGCCTGCTCTTCCGCGTGGTAGCTCGAACGCACTAATGGCCCGCTTTCACAGACTTCGAATCCGTGGGACAGAGCCGCATCCTTCATGCGTGCGAACTCATCGGGATGGACCCAGCGATCGATGGGAAGATGGTTTCTGGTCGGCTGGAGATACTGGCCTATGGTGATGATGTCGGCATCACTCCAGGCACGAACATCGGCCATGAGTTCATAGACCTCCGCCTCCTTCTCACCGATTCCCAGCATGATCCCAGTCTTGGTCACCAGTCCATTGGCCTTGAATTGCTGAAGAACTTTAAGTGAGCGTTCATACTTCGCCTGAGGCCTGACGGCGGGGTGCATTCGATCGACCGTCTCCATGTTGTGGGAGATGATCTCGGGTCGGGAATCACACACGGTCTGAATGTCCTTTTCGACGCCCTTGAAGTCGCCGACGAGCACTTCGACGCTCGTTTCAGGACAGAGTTCATGGACAGCCTCGATCGTCTCCGCCCAGATCCGGGCACCACCGTCGGGAAGATCATCGCGGTCGACACTGGTGATGACGACATGACCGAGGTTGATCTTCGAGAGCACCTCGGCGACACGTCTGGGCTCATCGTTGTCCAAATCGTTCGGTTTTCCGGTCTTGACGTTGCAGAAACCGCAACGACGGGTGCAGGTGTCACCGAGAATCATGATCGTCGCGGTGCCACGAGACCAGCATTCACCCATGTTCGGGCAACTCGCCTCCTGGCAGACGGTATGCAGCTTGTATTCGTCGATCAGTGATTTGAGATCGTGATAGGCCTGACCACCGGGCATGCGTGCTCGAAGCCAGTCGGGTTTCTTACCGTAGGAAAGCTGTGCCGGAGCGGCATTGTTCTGAATGATCATCCCGGTCAGGGGGACGATCGAATCCGTACGGGTGGATCGAGCCGTATCCCCACCGAGTGGCAGAGGGTGACGAGCCTCGATGCGCTCCCGTGTTCGTTGATTGAGTTCGTTGGATGGGTTGCTCATGAAGTCACCGACTCATTCCTGCATTCGATTCGATCCATGAAATCATCGACGAAATCGAGGTTGGAAGTGGAAAACATGGACAAATTCTCATTGTGACGCCTGCCGATCGATCTTGGTGGTTTGACGCCTTTGAATGAGGTTTCAAGCAGTCTCTCAGTTGGATCGATTCCCACGAAATCGAAGAGTGAGCGCAGAACGGGCTCTGGATTCTGACACAGTTGATCGAAGGAGAGGATGCGAATTCGATCCGGATGTTTCAGAGCGAGCTCATCGAATCTTCGGTGGATCTCACACCAGTATCGAAGTGATGATTGCGGGTTCGCACACATGTCGGTCTCATTGAGAACATGGGGGGCCCAGAGATTGAGTTGTTGATGATTGGTACTGAATGCCATGTCCACACCATGGCGAACCACCATCACCATTCGGATGTTGTCACGGATCTCAAGCACGTTGGGTGTGATCATGTGGAGGTTGGGTTCCTTGACGAACCATCGTGAATGGTTCTGTTTCGACTTCATGTCGCGCAGAAAGGATCGACGACGACGTTTCAACCAGCGAACGTCATGATTCGGCCGATCTTCCAGGGTGAGGGATCTGAGCCAGGATTTCTCACTCGGGGTTGCCCTGGAACCACCATGAAACGCCTTTTCCAGAAGAGACCACATCATCTCGAAGCGGCCCGACCGGATGTCCTCGAAGATGTCGAGACGCTTGAAGAGGAGTGTCGAACCAAGATGGTCGAACGCCTTGTTGAGATCCGAGGATGATCTGATTCCACCATGGATGAGGCTCTCGGCGAAGACACGGGTGCCACTACCACCCAGGCCGCCGATCATGATGGAATCTTCGTACTTCGACATGTTGGGGGATTCTAGCCGTTCGTGCGCTACACTCCCTCCATGAGTGTCACATTTCATCAAGCAAGACTGGACAACGGACTCGTCATCATCGGCGAACAGGACCCCAACGCGCACACGACTGCGGGGGGGTTCTGGGTCTCCACAGGAGCCAGGGATGAACGTTCGGAAGTAATGGGTATCAGCCATTTCCTTGAACACATGATGTTCAAGGGCACCGATAAAAGAACCGCTGAGGATGTCAACAAGGATTTCGACGCCCTTGGGGCGGTCAACAATGCATTCACCAGTTCTGAAATGACGGCCTACTGGGCGCACGTCCTCCCGGAGAAGATGGATGACACCATCGAGATTCTTTCGGACATCCTGAGACCAAGTCTGAGAGAGGAGGATTTCACCTCCGAGAAGCAGGTGATCCTCGAGGAAATAGCGATGTACGACGATCAACCGTTCTGGGTTCTCTATGAACATGCGATGGAACGGTTCTATGGAACCCATCCACTCTCCCACCGGGTCCTGGGAACGAAGGAGACCGTGGGAGACATGACGCGCGATCAGATCGCCGAGTATTTCTCCAGAAGATATTCGAGCGACAACACCGTCTTCGCGATCGCAGGGGCATTCGACTTCGATGAGGTGGTTGATCGAATCTCCCGTGAATGTTCCGAATGGACTCCATCGGGACCGATTCGTGAACATGCATCGAGAGATCTGGTCGAAGACGACAGTGACATCACTCTCCCTGATCTGGGACAGGCGTATCTGGTGATGCTCTCCGAAGCGCCGGGAGCCGAGAGTGATGATCGTTATGCCGCAAGCCTTCTGTCCCACACCCTTGGCGGTGATGAAACGTCACACCTGTATTGGTCATTGATCGAGACCGGCCTCGCGGAGGAGGCGCAGTGCTCCTACGACCCAAGAGATCATGCGGGTGAATTCGCGACATACGCCGTCTGTGGTCATGAAGCACTCGAAGAGGTCGAGACAAAAATCAGAGAGGAGATCGCCGGCATCGGTGACACTCTGGTTCAAGATGATCTCGACCGTGCGAGAGCCCGAACGGCCACAGCCGCCGTCATATCGGCGGAAAGACCGATGGGACGAGTGAATCGACTTGCGTCGGCGTGGCTTCGCAGAGGAACCTACGTCTCCATCGAAGAGGAGATGCGTCGACTTGATGACGTCACCATCGATGATCTCCGGAAGTGCGCCTTGAAATACCCACTGAAGCCAAGTGTGGTCGCAAGGGCAAGACCTGCTGAATGAAGACCGATTCAACCAAGGCGAAGGTTCTGTTCATCCTCTTCGTGATGGAAGACGATTCTGTCACCACCCGCTCGACGACCGACCGCGACAGCACACATCACCGCCCGCAGCAGGGCGTCCGGACTCCCGGTCTGTGGATGTGAGTCTCCGGACCTGTGGAATCCGATTCCAATGGTCGTCTTCACCGTCATGAAATCGGAGTCCCCGTCACGACCGTCGATCCGAACGGGTTTGTGTGCGATGAAACGGCGAATCGATTCACCGATCTCCATGGTCGCATGTTCATCATGACCACGAAGTATGAGAACGATCTCCGCACCGACGAATCGATAGACCCCCACCATGCCGATGACGGGGTCTGTGACCTCTCGAACGACGTCCGCGACATGGGCAAGCACACAATCACCACCGAGGTCACCAAGCTCCTCGTTGATCCGACGGACCTCGTCGATGCCGATGAGAAGCAGGGAGATGTTCGATGATCCAAGGTCACCCTTGGAACATCGTGTCGTTCGGAAACAGGATTCAAGATCCGAGACCAGCGCATCACGTCCAGGGAGACCGGTCACCGAATCGATCGAATCAAGATCTGTGTTCTCGATTCGGAATTCATCGTTCCCCGGGATCTCTTCACTGAGACGTTTCGCGCGATGGAGAATCGCCTCGACCGGGGGCATTCGACCGGCATCTATCTTGAGGGCCTTCGCGAGATCACCAGCATCGCAGACGATCGATTCAACGAGATCCACGAAGGTCTCCCGATCGACCCCGAACCACTGAAGAGCCGTGTTCTCGATGTCGGTCAGATCAGAGGCGGAGTGCCCTTGCACGCGTTCGAGGAAATCGACGAGCATCACGGAAAGTCGGACGACCTTCACCATGTCATCGGACCTGGACATTGAGACGGGATTCTCATGATGATTCGAAATCGAATCCACGATCTCGGAAGGGAGTCTCCAGAATTCCGCCATCAAGGAACCAAGTCTCGAGTGATCCATGTCGAGAACGCGATGTTCGATCCTCATCAGTTCGTCGTGGTCGCCATGAGACATGTCGATCATCTGCAGATAACGATCACCGTGAACCCTCCAGGCACCAACCATTCCGATGTCATGAATGAGTCCAGCGATGAAGGCTTCTTCCGTGTCCACTCCATTGGACACCATGGAGAAGGCGCGCGCGGCGCTGGAAGTGATGAACGAACGACGCCAGTAGGAGGTGAAATCGAACGTTATTTCATCGTCACCGAAGTCCATCGCACGTTCGAGGCTGAATCCAAGGACCAGACTCTTCACGGTCTGTATCCCAAGATAAGCAACGGCCTGTCGAATCGATCCACACCTTCGGCCGAGTCCGTAGTAACTCGAATTCACGGCACGGAGAATTCGAACCGACATCGCCTGATCCCGCTCAATCGTCTTCTCGAAATCACGTAGATCGACATCATCGCGTGACGCGAGATCGAGAACCTCCAATGCCACGGTCGGCAGGCTGGGGAGGGCTGGGTTGGTCAGGATGGATTTATAGTCGGGACAAATCATGAATGATCCTTGGTGTGTCCCCCGGGTTGTGGTTCACATCATTCATCGGTCCCTTTGCTGGACATGTTTAGCGTTCGATCGATATGAATCGGTTGGTTCTCACACCCGACCACCTGCCAGGTCCGGAAAAACGAGACCCAGCGTGGCGGGTTCGCTTCCGAGAATCTCACGCATGTAGGCGGCGAGGAGTTTGGCGGATCGATTCACCGAAGTCGGGTCGACATCATCCTGATGATCATTCCTGATGATCTGATCGAGGATCCGGAGAGTCGACACCCTGACCCGCCAACGTCCGGGCACTTCAGGACCATCAACCACACCACCTTCTCTGGGGCTGAACAGAATCGTTTGAGTGTCCGGATCGATGTTTTTGGAAGAGACGTCAAGTCCGGGTTTGTATCCGGAGTCGACCAGAAGAATCCAAAGGAAACGGGTCAGCACGATGTCTTGATTCGAACCGGATTCCAGTCGATCCAGTGCATCGATCAGTGCATCGAACACACCTGGGTGAGGGTCGTGTTGATTGAACATCCGGGAGGAGCAGTCCGCCATGAAATAGGCCACTCGATTGGCGGCTGCATCACGTCGAATACGCCACCACACCTTGTGAAGACCCCATTCCGTGATCGTCGCGAGATCACGACCTGGTTTGATGATCGAAACCACGTCACCAAGCGTCAGGAGATCGAGGCCGCCCGAGAAATTGGATTTCGGTCGTCGAGATCCCTTTGCGATCCCACGAAAAATCCCCGTGTCACGACCGAACAGACTCACAGTCTGGCTGGTCTCTGAGAAATCCCATTGTCGTATGCAGATTGCCTGCTCGGTGATGGTCGGCATGACATCAGGACGATAACAGGACCGCGGAATCAGGCAACAAGCTTTTCACTTTCAAGCCGCTTAGTGAATTCAACCCGATTTCTACCAAGCTCCTTGGCGCGATACAGAGCTTGATCCGCGCATGTCACCATCCCAGCCACGTCGAGATCGACATGATACTGTGAAAGACCGAATGATCCGGTCACGATGAGACCTTCATGTCCCGGCCATGTCTCATGTTCCAATGCGTAACGGATTCTCTCCGCGGCCTGAAGGGCTTGTTTTCGATCGGTATCGGGAAGGATCACCGCGAATTCCTCACCCCCGTAGCGACACGCGATGTCTGATGTCCTTCCTGAACCGAGAAGTTGGGCGAATCGTTCGAGGACGAGGTCTCCAAAGGGGTGACCATGGTGATCATTGAGGTTCTTGAAGCGATCGAGGTCGCACATGATCAGTGAAAGAGGTCGGCCATGACGGCCTGCGGAAGTGATCTCCTCCTCCATCCTGGAATCGAAGAAGGAACGATTCCAGAGTCCGGTGAGACCGTCGATCTTGGCCTTCTGGGACAACATTCTCACCAAAGACCTGACTCGAAGGGCTGAACGGATCCTCGCCTTCAATTCGATCACCTCGAATGGTTTGCAGACGAAATCGATGGCACCGAGTTCGAGAGCTCGGACACGGTCCATTGTTTCCGTGCTCGCCGAGATGAATATCACAGGGATGTCGCGGGTCACTGGATCACTCTTCAATTCGGAGAGGATCGCGAAACCATCCATTGAATCGGTCGGCCCCATCTCGAGATCCAAAAGGATCACATCCGGCTCGAATGACTTCGAGGATTCCAGACCCTTTCGAGAATCCCGCGCGCACTCGATGTCGATTCGTTCGTATTGAAGACGAACCTTGAGAAGTCGGTGTATCAACTCAGAATCATCGATCACAAGCAACCTGGGGGTTGGTCGAGGTGGTGGTGTGACACCGGTGTTGTCATTGGTGGGATTGGGCATTTCAGACATGACGTTCGGATCCTCCGGATCAGTCACCACGAACCTTGTGGCAGAGTTGAATGAGATCCTCCACATACTCGGAGACCGAGGAGAGATCTGCCTCGGCTTCAAGGGTGGCCCGCTCGAGACGTGCCGCGGCATCGGAGATCGAATCGAACCCATACCCCCCGGCTGAACCCTTCAATTTGTGCGAGAGCATCGAGAGTTGGTCGAGATCGGATCGTTGCAAGGCGCTCGCAAATGCCTCGGTTCGCGTGACCATGGCATCTGCGAATTCCGAGACCATTCGCGAGAATCTCGGGTCGTTGACAAATCGGCTTCTGGGTCGTTGCATGTGACTTCGAGCTCGTTCCGAGTCTCGCCTCCTGTCCCTTGAATCGGTCGAGAAGAGCTCCTACTTTGGTCCAGTCCGTTTCTTCTGGGTAGTTGGTGGGATTCCACACCTTTTCGGACGTCTTGATACAGTTCAACCTTCCAAACACCCCATGACGCGTGAAAACGCGACATCAGGAGGATTCACATGATTCCCAAGATGCCACCCCGAGAGGGGCAGCTCGGCTACCTCTATTTCCCGCCCTACAGATTGCAGGGAATCAGTGTGGCGGGTGAGCAAACCGTCATTCAGATCCCGGAACTTGATCTGACGTTCGACATGGGCCATTGCACCAGGACATCGCTCACCGCGAAGACCGTGGCCATCTCACATGCTCATATGGATCATCTTGGGGCTTTGCCATACTGGTTGAGCCAGAGATATTTCCAGAAACTGGGCGTCGGACGCATTGTGTGTCATCCAAAGATCGCTGCAGATCTGTCCAAGATGCTGAAGGCATGGCACCCATTGGAGGGTCAGAACACACCCTGTGAGATCATCGAACTCACTGAAGGGAATGAACTTCCATTGAAAGGGAATTTCGTTCTCAAGAGTGTCGAAATGAGCCATACCAGCCCCTCCCAGGGATATGTGGTCGTGGAGAAACGCAGCAAGCTCAAAGCTGAATATCGAGAGCTTCCCCAGGACCGGATCAAGGAGCTCAAGACCAGTGGCACCGAGATCACGGAGATGATCGAACTTCCTTTGATCGCCTACACGGGGGACACCAACCCGTGCGAGGCATTGCAAGGGGATTTGTTCAGAAAAGCGCGGATAATGATTACTGAATGCACTTTCTTTCTCGAGGAGCACAAGGAGAGAGCGAAGATCGGCAAACACCTTCATGTCACCGATCTGGTCGAATTGCTCGACATATGGGAAGCGGAACATGTTGTGATCACACATGTTTCCCGAAGAACAAGTCTTGGATTCGCCCACAAGATCCTGAAGGAACTCTCCGACGGCCGCCATGTCGACAGAACCCACTTTTTGATGGATTTCAAATCAAACAAGAAACGGTTTGAATCGCAATTGGAAGCAGTGGGTGGTTGATTCAATTCCGAATTGAGTTGACGATCAGATCACACGATCGTAGATTCGACTCTTGCGGGTGTTGACGGTGGGCAATCGTTCATCACCTGCATGTCCAGATCGATCTCAAGGAAGACGATCCAATTCGATGTGAGAAACGAAGGTCACACCGTGTGTGTGGTCCGAAGGTTTCTCGACCTGTCTTTGTATCGAGTCAATGAAACCGAATGATCTTGTGAGCCGCCCTTCTGATGAAGAAGTCACGAAACCAATTGCAGCGAAACGATTACACGCCTGAAATGACGTTGCAACAGGATTTGATCACCTACCTGCGACATCACCACGGAAACATGTGTCGTCAGTGGTTCGATGACATCGAGCCCATTGGTGTGGTGAACGGGGTTCTTAGATTGCTGGTGAACGAACCAGTCCAACTCCGCTATCTGCAGAGAGTGTGCACTGAACAGTTTTCCGAAGCGGCACAGGCGATCACGGGAAGGCTTCTGAGCGTTCACTTCGTCGGTAGTGAAGAGGAACGAGTTCCCTCGGCGACCGATTCACCTTCCGAAGTCTCAGTTGGTCAGGATGATGGTGATCCGCTCTTCTCCGAGGAGATGCTCCTGTCACCTGACTACAGCTTCGAGAATTTCGTGGTCGGGCCGGGAAACAGACTCGCTCATGCGGCGGCGATGGCGGTCGCGGAACACCCTGGTCGGGCGTACAACCCGATCTTCATTCATGGTGGAGTCGGTCTTGGGAAGACCCATCTTCTTCAGGCCATGTGCCAATCGATTCTGAACCGGCAGCCATCGACGAAGATCTGCTACACGTCCTGCAGTAATTTCATGGACTGGTTCATCGACGCCGTGAAGGCTGGTCGCATGAATGAGTTTCGTTCACGATTCCGGACCACGGACATTCTCGTGATCGACGACATCCACTTCCTTGCGAAACGTGAACAGACCCAGGAGGAGTTCTTCCACACGTTCAACACCTTGTATCAGTCGGGTCGACAGATCATCCTCAGTTCCGATGCTCCACCCAACGACATTCCTGATCTTGAGGAACGACTCGTCAGTCGATTCAATTGTGGATTGGTGGCGCGTGTCGACAAACCGTGTTTCGAAACGAGAGTGTCGATTCTTCAATCAAAGGCTGAATTGCAACGATTGGATCTTCCGGCGGAAGTCCCGGCTTATGTGGCTGCGAAAGTCGATTCGAATGTTCGAGAGCTCGAAGGTGCACTGACCCGTGTTCGGGGATACGCCATGGCATCAGGTCAACCGATCACCCTGCAACTCGCCAAGTCGGCGTTGTCCGAGGATGGATCGAGCAGCAGTCAGAACAACGGACAACCATCGATTCAATCGATCATCGACACAGTCACACAGTACTACGACATCAAACTGACTGATCTTCTCTCGAAGAGACGGCACAAGTCGATCGCGCTCCCGAGGCAGGTGTGCATGTGGTTGGCGAGGCGGCACACGAGATTCAGTCTCGAAGAGATCGGTGGTTATTTCGGTGGCCGAGACCACACCACGGTGATGCATGCTGTGAGACAGATCACCTCCAAGCGGGAAAACGATCCAAGCCTGGCGAATGATGTCGAACGGATCGAACGCTCACTCCTTGATGAAACAACTGTTTGACCCCTCATCAGCTTTTCGTTCCTGATGAACCTGGCCTAAATGTCGACCCATGCTGGGTTTTTCTGGCATGACGGAGTGGTGTGGATAAGTTGTTTTGCGAGACACTCTTCACCCACCGCTTCAGTGGCACAAACAGAACCTGGTGATGGCTCACGATCTCACTCCCAAGCAGATCCCCCCCAAATGAGACACCTGTTGGTGTGTAAAAGTCACCTAACCGTCAAATTAAACACCCCATAAAAAACACCGTTAACCATTAATAATCAAGGTCTTGGGGTTTATGGTTTAAGTGTTCCCCAGAAACCGTCTAGGTCTTTTACGGAGATGATGAAGAAGAATTCATTCTCTCTCTCACAAGAGAAGAAGAAGAGCTGGCACCAAAAGAGTGGTTCACTATCCACAACTCCGTGTGTACAAGCTCAGGACAAGTCGGCCCACGGCATTTTGATCCCTAACACACTGAAGGCACTTTATTTCTGACATACTGGACACCATGAAGTGGTCCTTCCATTCAATGCCATGCTCCGAATGGTGGACCCGCAACCTTCACACCTTTCCCCAGATCGCCCGTAGACGGCGTGTGCGCTCTGATAGCCGCCTTCCCCACCCCTCGGGTCCTTGAAGCTTTGAATCGTCGATCCTCCGGCCTCTATGGCCTCCCGGAGAATCACACCTAGTGCGTGGTGGAGCTTCTCCGTCTCCTGGCGTTTCAACCTGCGAGCCATTCTTCTGGGCCTGATTCCCGCACGATGCAAGGCTTCATCCGCGTAGATGTTTCCAATGCCGGCGATCAGATTCTGATCAAGGAGGGCGGTCTTGATCGATCGGCGCGTGTTTCCGATTCGTTCACGAAAAGATTCGTATTCCATCTCAAGGGCGTCGGTTCCGATTACCTGCCATTTCCGTTCAACCATCACTTTCATCCCCGACCAGACCCAGAGACCTCCGAATCGTCTTGGGTCCCTCCAGATAAGCCGAGATCCTTGTCCCGTCGATGGATTTTCGAGCGTCCAGATCAGGTGTGCATGGTCCGGCACATGATCCGGATTCATCGATACGACGAGCAATTGCCCGCTCATCCCCAGACTGAATTCCAACACCCGACCATCTTCGACTTCAAGTGCCAACCTCTTTCCATGTCGGTGAAACCCATGAAGAGAACCACCAGCGAGCAATGACCGATGGCGCCCCCCTGACGTGGTCCACCTGGATCTGATCACGTCGGCTCGGTTGATCTGCACGTTTCGAACGACATGACCACGGAGGTTCTCCTGCAGAAGAAGGCGCACGTTTTCTACTTCTGGAAGTTCCGGCATCGGGAATTCATTCAGAATCAGCTGGTTCGAAAGAGCATGAAAACAAGAGATTCCAAGAAGTATAGTCAGGGTTTCGATCAGTGAAGACGGCGACCGTGAAATACACCTGGAAGAAATCGATCCATCGGCGATCAAAGTGTCTTCGTGATTTCCTCAAGCTGCGAGTCGATACGTTGAAGCCCTTCTTCGATGTGATCGGTCCTGTCTCCGAACCCGATCCGTATCCAGCCATTCATTCCGAAATGATCTCCCGGAACCACCAGAACGCTCTTCTCGGTTCTCAATCGTTCGGCAAGTTCAATCGAGTTGATGGGGGATTCGTATGCAAGCATGAGAAACGCACCTGCGTCGGGAATGATTGGTTTCAATCGCTCGCTCCTTGAAACATGGCCGATTGTGATCTCGAGATTGCTTTGGAGGATGCCATGTGTTCGTGACAAGATCCTCTCTCGTCTCGAGGGTTCAAGTGCCCTGCATGCGAGTTGATCACTTAGCGCTCCCATGGCGATCGTCGTGTAGTCGTGTGTTCTCCAACACCGTTCGACGGTTGGTTCCGGGCCGAGAATCCAACCGATCCTCAGTCCAGGCAACCCGTAGGATTTTGAAAGACTGTTCGTCACGATGACTCTGTCATATCGACCCCACATGGTCGGTGTCGGTGTTCCGGAGATCTCCATCCCCTGGTAGATCTCGTCCACAAGGACCCACGCTCCGACCTTTTCCGCGATTCGAGCGATCCGATCAAGCTCATCCGATCCCAGAATGTGACCGGAAGGGTTGTTCGGATTGCACAAAGCGATCATCTTCGTGTTCGATGTCACCATCCCTTCCAGTTCGTCCAGATTGTCATTCCAGCATCCGTTCACCAGATCCGGTGTGAGTTTCCATGGCTTGGTATCTGCGCCGATGGCGTTGAAGACCCCCCAAAGCTGCATGTAATTCGGGAGTTGGCCGATCACCTCATCCCCGGATTGAATGAGTGTGAGTGCGGTAAGCAGATTCGCTTCCGCCGCCCCATTGGTCACCTGGACGTTTGCAGGCGTGGCTCCGGGATACATTGCGGCAACCCGTTCCCGAAGGCCATCCGTTCCATTCGTCTGAGTGTAGATCAACCTTGTCTGAAGCAACGACGCTTCGTCCCGGCCCTCGGTGAGTTCATGAAGGGTCAGTGGTGAGATTCCACTGTCCGAAAGATTCAGTTCGACCTGATTCTCCCACTTCGACTGCCAGCACTCCATCATGAACGTGTCGAATTTCATGTCATGCTCTCCTTCATCTTCTTTGTGGTGTGCCTAACGAGGCATGAATCGACCATCCGGTGCGGTGAACACGTCACGGTGTCCTGAATCCTCGAAATCGATCCGGATGGAACCATCCGTGAATGTGTTGAAACGAGTGATCCCGGAGTGTTCGTCCATTATTTCAGAAAGACGATCCGTTCGCAGCCGCATCGGTCCGGTGGATTGGATGAGCCATGTCGGATCGATCATCGAAATGAAATCCTCGGAAGATCTTCGAACACTTCCATGGTGTGGCGCCTCAAGAGCTTCGACTCCTGAAAGATCCTCCATCGTGGTCATGAGGAATTTCATGGCGGATTCTTCGATGTCACCAGTGAAAAGGACGCACGTTCTCTTTTCTTCGTCAACACCAGTAGTCACCGAAATGACGAGTGAATTGTCGTTCTCCTTCGGAAATCGAAGCCCCGGGGGTGGGTGGTGAACATCCAAGACCATCCCGGATGCTGCGATAGAGTCACCCGCATGGACGGTGGAACAAGGTATCCCCCACGAACCCATTAATGCCAGCATTCGATCCGTGGCACCACCACACTCATCCCTTGAAGTGGCGTGGAATGATTCACCGACAATGAATCGTTCGATGGGAATCCTTCCAATGATTTCCGCGAGACCCGAATAATGATCCATGTTGGCATGACTGATGATGACACCATCCAGTCTGTGAACACCATGGTGACGCAACACGGGAAGTATGACATCCTTTCCACATGTCCGTTTTCCCATGGAACCGCCATCGAACAGAAAACTGGAACGATCGGTCATCACCAGGTGGCATGATCCGTCACCCACATCCATCGTCACAAGACGCATCATGTTTCGCTCACACATTGCGTTATTCGGAATGAAGGCGATCAACATGAATGTGAATGTCGCAATGATGAGGATCCCCCTTTCATGACGGGATTCGTGCATGACCCATCTCCAGACCAGAATTTCGAATCCAACGGCCATGAAAAACGACCACTCCTGAACCACGAAGAATGATCCCGGCAAAGAGTCCATGAATCTGGTGAGAAGATCTATCACTTTGACAGTGAACCCTGCAATTCCACCAGGCACCCATGACAAGGAGGGGATCATGAGCCAAAGGATGATCGAAATGACCGAACTGCTGATCATCACAACCATGAAGGGCATCAGAATGATCGATGCCATTATTCCAATGGGGCTGATCATTCCGAAATGATGCAGGACGAGAGGGCAGGCACTCAACCAGGCGACGGTTCCACATGCGATGGTGTCTCTCGTGAAACGGCTGTTGAGAAAACGACTTAATCCTGACCTCCCGGGAATGGTGGGAAGAAGACAGGACATGTGGCGGGTGAGTTTCATCAATGATGCGACAACCACGAATGAAAGTTGAAAACCCGGATTCAGAACCGCTCCGGGATCACACACGAGCATCATGATCGATATGAGTGCGAGGAGTCCGATTCGAGACCAATCACGACCCAACGAGAACCCAATCGTTGCCAGGATGATTCCCACACCAGATCGTACGGCGGGTGCTCTCAGATCAATCGCCGACATTCCCAGAGTGAGAAACGCGACCACGAAGAGTGTGTGGGCCAATCTTCCCCAACTCCGAAAAACGATCGCAGGGATTGCCGCAAGAACACCGATCGCAAAACCACTCACAGCAAGGTAGTGAGCGGTTCCAGTTCGTCTGAAAGGCTGGGACATCATTTCGAATTCATCATCCCTCTCACCAAGGACGATCGCATGAATCAGTCGAAGGTCATCATCACTTGCGCACCATTCGATGGATTCCGAAAGGCCTTTCGACACGACTTTCATCCACGCATCACGTATTGATTCCAAATTCCATTTCTGTGATTGATCATGATTCCGAACGACATCGATCATTGACGCGTGTTCGATCAGAAGCACCGGCTCGAAGAATTTTTTTCTTTCACATCCCGGGTTGGTTACATGATGTGATCCAAGAATCCGAACCCTCGCCCTACAACGATCACCAGGAATGATTCCGACACCCTCACCACCCTTTGCTTGAATCTTCAACATCAATTCCGAACATCCGATGTTCTCTCCTGTCGAAGGGTCTGTCAGAACGACATCACACATGTGCGCGGTGTGAAAGACTCGGTCGAATGGTGACGCACCAAGAAGGCCACCACTTCGGGCCTCACTGGTGGGTTGTGATGCAACCACCCCCTCCATGTGAACGAGCCCACGATCGCTCCACGAAGACACCAGGCGGTGTTCTTCGGACACAGTGTGAAGTGTGGTGTGTGCGTGAACCAATCCAAGAAAGAAGGTGGTACCCAGGATAATCCACCGACACGATCCGACACGACCCACGTGGTTTATCAAAAATGCGGATGCGATCACCACGACCAGGCACAGCGCCATCGTCACCCCATTGATTCGAACGGAATCATCCAGTGTCGCTCCCAAGCCGACACCCAGTCCCCACGCGACCGCAACCCAGACGATTGGAACAAGGGATCCAACACGACCGATCTCCCCCCCTCGAAGGCGACCACTGACCCTCTCGTTCCAGAGAGTTCTTCGCAATGACTTGTTCACGGGCCCACGCCATACATGGAGTCATTACTAGCATCACCATGATGCATTCCTTCACGTGGCGCTAAAACGCCTTTGATTCGCCTGGAAAAGAAACTAGTCAAAAACGACAGACCCCTCGACGGCGAAAGTCGAGAGGTCTGTCAAAATTCATCAAGGCTTGTCGAGGCGTCAGTTGCGCTTCGCGAAGCACCAGACGATCACGAAGAGGGCAATGATGCCGGCAAGACTGTTGCTGCCGATTTCATTGATGAACCCAATGAGGTTCTGAGTGATCGTCGAGAAGTACCAACCCTGGTCAGGGCCGAAGATGATGTAGACGACGACGCCAAATGCGATCAGCACCAACGCCAGATCCACAATATCCTTCGCCCAGCTTTTGACCTGTTCAATCGGGTTCATGTTTTCTTCTCCGGACAGGTGATCATCGCCAACCCGCCAAGTGGCGTCGGTGTTCAGTGCAGCATCCGTGCGGCCCATCAACACCGAGTATGAGTACGTGTTTTCGAGCTATCGGACTGAAAGGGTGTTTTTGTTGAGGTTACTCGACCAAGAACCCCTTTTTTCCCCTTGAAAAACAAGGTGTTTCAACCCCTAAACAATGGAGGAACATGAATTTAAGGATTTTTAACACTACCCTTCATTTTCAATGTCAAAAACGCCTTGTTTCACTGTGTTTTCGAGTCATTCCGGGAGGTTTGAAATCTCAACCAAGGTTTCCAGAATCTTGATCGCATCTCCGAAATCGATCGACTGCGCCGCAATGGTGAGTCCTGATTCGATTGAATCGGACAATCCTGCGGCGTGTATTGCTGCAGCGGCGTTCAAAAGGACCATGTCTCTTGCCGGACCTCGCTCATCTCCGGAAAGCGTGTTTCTGACCAATGCCACCGCATGATTCAGATCTTCAGCCTGGAGCGCTTCATATGGGGATGTCTGAAGGCCAAGCTCTTCTGGATCGATGGTGTATTCGCTTATTTCACCTGCATCGACCTGTGCGACCCTGCTTGGTGCCCCCAGGGAGAACTCATCCAGACCATCCTCGGAATGCATGACGATGGCTCGTATGGATCCCAGTCTCGCCAGTGTTTCAGCCACGATTGGTACGTACTCGGCTTTATAAACACCCATGACCTGCCTTCCTGCGGCTGCGGGATTCGTCAACGGACCAAGCAGGTTGAACAACGTAGGAAAACCAAGCGCCTTGCGGACGGGCATCGCGTGCTTCGCCGCAGGGTGATGGTGGATCGCGAAACAGAAGCAGACGTTCGCTTCCCGAAGACACGTCTTCTGGACCGATCTGGATGCTCCGACATTGACTCCAAGTGCTTCGAGAACTTCAGCCGAACCACGACCCGTACGTGATCTGTTGCCATGCTTGGCCACCCGTGCACCACTTGCCGCGGCGACGATCGCGGCCGCGGTCGAGACATTGAACGTCTTCGGTGCCCCACCGGTTCCCGCCGTGTCGAGGAGCTCGTTCGGTTCGAATCCCGTGTCGAGTGCATCAACCTTTCCACGCATGACACGAGCGGCGCCGGTCAATTCATCGGTGGTGGGGAGTCTCGTCGCAAGCAATGCCAGCAATGCACCCATTTCCGCATGGTGGGCATCGCCCGTCATGATCACTTCGAATGCCGACGAGGCATCTTTCTCTGTGAGAGATTCGCCTCCGAGAAGCCGAAGGAGGTACGGCGTCAGGTTCGCAGTGTTCCTGGAAGCGAATTCAGGCGGCTGTAGGTCGTTCATGAATCGTGTTTCTCGTGTGATTTATCGAATGGGGTAAATGACTCATTCCCTTTCGTTGACTTCGGCTTTTTGGGCCATTTACGTCATTTTTTGTCTTTGAACACAGTTCCATCATTTCTCGTGCGTATCACTTAACGATGAGAGGTTCGAAACGAGCTCCTCATCGAATGATTGTCTCAGTACGGAGTGTGAAACATCTCCGTTCAAGACATTCGAATCGAGGAAACCATGACCAATCGAGATAAGACAGAACACTCCAGCGAGCAATTCAAGAATCCCAGGGTTTCACGCCTGGTCTCCTTCAGCATTCTGCTGTGTTCGGCCGTGCTCCTCCATGGCATCGTCTTCACATCTCTCGACGTACTCGTCCCCATCGACGATGGTGCATCCTCAAAAATAGCACTCGTCATCGACAGTGGCATGAAACCGATGGACATGCTGGTCGACGCACGCTGAATCTCTCGGCGACCGACCACGTTCATCCCAAGCGATTCAAGGCCCCGCTCAAGTCGGGGCCTTGATCTTTTTGGTCACCCTTCGATGGGCCCGTTCACATGTCCGCTCGGAAGTCCTTGTTAGACTGTCGGAGTGCTGACACTCGCAGAGAGCTACATTCACTCCCTCGATCCCGATGCCATACGGATCACGGATTCATTCACAATCAAGTGGTACGGGCTTTCGTACCTCGCAGGCTTTCTCATCGCCTGGTGGTTGATTCGCTGGTTGGCTGGTAGTGGTCGGATCCTGTTGTCTCGAACTGATGCAACTGATTTCATCACCTACTGCGTCGGCGGCGTCCTGGTTGGAGGGCGTGTGGGGTACTGCGTTTTCTACGATCCCTCACTTCTCATCGACTTCTCCTCTGAATTCCCATTCTGGGGGCTTCTCGCCATTCACCAAGGGGGAATGGCCAGTCATGGTGGAATGATCGGGGTTATTGCCGCGATGCTTCTCTTCTCGAGATCACGTCATCTGCCTTTCCTCCACTTGCTCGATGTGACAGCGTTCATCGCACCTCCCGGTCTGTTCTTCGGGCGGCTGGCGAACTTCATCAATGGAGAGCTCTGGGGAGTGGCACTTCCCGATTCCATGCAGGCGAACCCACCATGGTGGAGCGTCAAATATCCTCAAGAGATTCAAGCTGCGCCGATCGAGGCGATCATGTCATTGAACACGACGATCACCGGATCACCCGCTCCCGGTTCCATGGACCCGACACGAACGATCATCCAGGAGGCTTATGCAGGAAATGCGGAGCTCATCTCACAGATGGCACCCTATCTCGTCGCACGCTGGCCTTCTCAACTCTTCCAGGCGGCAAGCGACGGACCGGCACTTCTTCTCGCCCTTGCTCTGGTCTGGTTGGTGCCGAGAAAACCAGGAGTGATCGCCGGGTGTTTCCTGTTCTTCTATGGCGTCTTTCGCATACTGACCGAGGTGTTTCGAGAGCCCGACGAAGGCGTCGCGCTCTTCCTGTCACTCAGCAGGGGGCAGGTTCTCAGTGTCGCATTGGTGATCGCTGGAATCACACTCACCATGTTCGCCGCAACACGTTCATCCGATCCCATCGGTGGTCTGAAATCAGTCGCAAGTCGACCCACCAGGTGATCACGAGGGTTTCACATCCCCGTTTTCCTTCGAGGCGATCTTGGAAGGTGGCCCGCTTGGTTTCCCTTTTGCAGGCTTGCCTGATTCGCTTCCTTCACGTTTTTCACTCTTGAGCTTCTCGACGATCTCGACCGAAGTGGGTTCACGAAGAAGGATCATCTCATCAAGTTCGAGACCACTTCTGATCTCCACGGCGAGTTCACTCGCTCTTCCGACGTCGACTTTTCGTTGTGACCAACCACCATCCACTGGAACATAGACGAACGAACTCGCACCTTCCCGGAAGACCGACTGGATGGGGACTGAGATCACATCATTGACAAGACCTAATTCGATCTCGGCTCGACATCTCATCGAGGGTTTCAGGCCCATGGAGGATTCGGTCTTGAGCATGATCAGCACCGTGTAATCACGCCTGTTCGGATCCCGCCATCCACCATCCTTGGCCATCACACTGACGCTTCCGACTTCACCCTCAATTGCAAGGTTCGGGAACGCATCGGAAAAGACCGTTGCAGGCATGCCACTCCTGATGCGACCACTCAACGCTTCGCTCACCTTCACGCTCGCGACCATCTGTGAGGTGTTGGGGAGGAGGATCACCAACTGGTTCGGTGAAAGACTGGTTCCGATCATCGGGGGTCCTTGATCATCACGTCCTCTGCCTTCACGCATGCTCGACCTATAGACCACCAGGCCATCGGTGGGTGCGAGGACGAGGCATTTCCCGAGCTGTTCCTTGAGTTCCATCATTCGCTCACTACTTCCCGCGAGCTTGGACTTGTTCGATTCGACGGTCGCCTTCTGTGTGACCATCTCGGCTTCGTGCCGTTGTTTCACGCGCCCCTTCTCCGAGATCGCCTGTTCGAGATCAGAGACCTTCTTCTTCTCATCCTGTTTGCTGGTGAACCTCTGGTAGACATCTAGCGAGATCTCCGCTTCCTTCACCGCCGCAGTGGATTCGATCATCGCGATGCGATCACGCTCATACTCGTCACGGCTGATGAATCCGTTTTCCACCAGATCCTTCGCCTCCTCGAATCGCTTGGCGAGTCTCTCGTCGTTGATCTTCGTGGTTTCGAGGTTCAGTTTGAACTTCTGCTCGTTCTGGATGTGCTCACCCTCCCTCCATGCCTGAAGTGCGAGTTCGGCGATCTCGATATTGAGGTCCGCCTTGCCGAGATCACTCTCCATCGCACTCTGGGCTATGGCGAGCGACTGCTCCGAAGTGATGACACGATTCTGCTGATCGAGGATCTTTTCATCAAGATCCTTGATCTTCTGTCGGATCTGGTCGTCATTCAACTGGAAGAGGGTGTCACCTTTCTTCACATAGGTACCTTCTTCGGTGATCTTGTTGATCACTCCCGATGTTTCAAGCGGGTTGCGAACCTCGATCAACTGACTCGTAGTCAGTTCCCCGTTCGCGGGAATCTTGATCTTGAAGTCACCACGTTTCACCTTGTGAATGTCGATCGTCCCTTGCTTGTTCTCAACCCCACCATCTCCCTGCATGAGGGAGTACAGAAGGATTCCGAACAAGAGGACCACCATTGCGATGATCACGGTTCGAGTGGAGGCACCAGATCGTTTCTTCATTGGGACATCCTTCATTGATTCGGTTCCGTGCGGGATCATGTATTTCTTTCCGACGCCTCGGAATCACTTCCATCGGCCTCTTCGACTTCTTCCGAGCCACCATCCAAAGGCTGTCCCTCGGTGTTCCTCATACCCGGAAGGGGAATGAGCGTTCCATCTCTTCTCACTCGAAGTCGGCCACTCGCGCCCAGGTATTCGATGATCGCCACCTGCAGATTCCTGGCCGCACTATCTCTCTGGTCTTCCGCTCGCCTCAAGGCGTTGACCGCTTCGGTGCGGTCTCTGGTCGAGGCCCTGTCGGGAGCGGCTTCGATCGACATGAGGCGGTTCTCCGCGATGCCGACATTGCGTTGCTGCAGAAGGAACGAGAATTGGGCCCGCTCGATTGACCGGACCTTGCTCCGGACCTCGATCGCCACCTGATCCCGTGCGTTGTAGTATTTTCTGATGCTCTGCTCGAGCCTGATCTGAGCCTGTCTGAGCTGATATTTCTCGATGGCCCTGTCCAGTGCCGCGGAAAAGGTCAGACCCACTCCGAAAGAGACTTCGTTCGGGCTCAGATCGAAACCTATGTTGTTGGTCGGATCGGCGAATGGAACGAGCACCGATCCATTGAGATCCAGATCTGAGAGAAGACCGTTCTTCGCAAGATCGACCTTGCGGCGGAGATCATCGATTCGATCTCGCTCGGTCTGAACTTCCAACCGAAGTCTCAATGCGATCAGAACCGCCTCATCGGGGGTGATCGCGGGAGCATCGAGATCGAGCATCTCTCTCTTGATGATGATGGGGACTTCAGTGCCCATGCCGATCAACAATTTGAACTGATCCACCGCCAGGCGATAACTCTCCTGAAGTCCTCCAAGGCGGTCTATCTCGAAGAGGGTGTCCTGTTTCGCGAGATCGGCCTGGAAGGGTTCGAGCCTTCCTGCCTCGACCAACGCACTTGATCTGTTCTCGACCTGCTGGAACAGTGCGACACTTCTACGGGCATTCTCGATCGACTGCTGCTGGACGACCAGATTCAGGTAGCTGGTGACGAGCTTGAGGTAATACGACCTCCTGAAAGTCTCGAAAGAACGTGCCGCGTACACCAGATTCCTCTTCGCTTGAACCAATGATTCCCGCACCGTGTTGCCGGCACCACGAAGCAGTGGGATGTCCGCTGAAAGAACGAGATCGACGTTGTCCGCGTATTCACCGTCCGCAAAGAAGAAGTTGTCGAGAAGATTCGTCGTGCTTGCGATGAGCCTTGCTGTGACCTCACCACCCATGGGAAGTCTCTGCGAGACTCCGAAATCATTGACGATGGTCAACGCACTGTCGAAACGCCCCTCTAACCCGGCGAAGTCACCAACTTCGGAATCCAGGCTGAACTCATTGAAGAATCTCGGCTCCCACTTGTGCTCTTCGATGAGCAGCGCGAGTGCGGTGATGAGATAATCCTCTTCCGCGTTGACGTATTCCAGGGAATTGGTCGTCGCGAACTGAATGGCCTCGACCAGACCGATCCGTACCGCATCCGGTGGTGGCTCGGACATGTCGCTGATGCGTTGTGCCACACGATTGGCATCCTGGTCGATGGCATCTTGTGGCATGAATCTGAGATCCTCCGCCGACGGATTGTCGGTGGGGGGGGTGTTGTCAATCAAACGATTGTCCGGAAACGCGGTTCCCGAACCACTCATCCACCCCTGGTCACTCGGCACCGGTGCTTCACTACCCATGTCTCGTGAACTCTCGAACAGGACTCGATCGAGCTTCTCATCGACCCATTGTGTGTCCGATGCACATCCCTGCAGCAGAATCACACCACCCGTCATCGTGGCGAGAAACACCCCGGTCAGGCTGGATCGAAATCCATCCAGCTTTCGGTGTGTCTCGATGTGCTGCTTGTGGGACATGTTTGAAACCTATTTTGAATGACTTCGTGAGTACGAGATCGACAAGTTTAGCCTCCTGCATACTATTTGAGCGGTGAGTACTGCAGAAGGAGCCCCT
>MDTG01446642.1_pt1 | contig 30465 bp, 25 predicted proteins | sample 811421 | NCBI WGS metagenome assembly MDTG01 (sample SAMN05326645, study PRJNA326480) | marine metagenome | isolation source: seawater | place: Pacific Ocean: South East | collected 2011 | reverse complement strand
GTGTATTGGCAATTTTCAACACCACTTTTTATGAAAACAATGGGCTATTCTATCTCTGAAGCAACATCTCAAACATCAGTAATGAGTTTTACATACAACACTACAACGATGCTAATAGCTTTAATTTTAGTTCCTTTAACTCTAAAGTTTGGGAATAAGAAAATGTATGCATTGAGTTTGTTTGGAACTGCTTTAGCACTATTCTGTATTCCATTTATAACAGATCCTTTACTTGTAGTATTACCTATGATCTTATTTGGAATTGGCTGGGCTGCCATGATGGGAATACCGTACACTATGGTTTCTAAAATTGTTCCTCAAGATAGAAGAGGGGTGTACATGGGAATTTTAAATATGATGATTGTTATCCCAATGGGAATAGAAACCCTAACTTTTGGTCCTATTTATAAATATTTATTAGATGGGAATGCTATATATGCCATGTTATTTGCAGGAGTGTTTTTTGCTGTGGCTGCTATTCTAGCCTTGAGATTAAATGAAACGTTAAACACAGATACATAAAACTGAATAAAAGTAGTAATCATGAAGATTAAAAATTTAGTAGTAGTAATATCAATTCTATTTTTTTCTTGCCAACAAGATGTAGCGGAAAATAAAAATGACAAACTCATAGCTCCAATTTCTGATAAGGTATTAGAAACAGCAGTTATTTATGAGGCTAATATTAGACAATATTCTAAAGAAGGAACTTTTAAAGCATTTACGAAAGACATTCCAGTGCTCAAAGAATTGGGCGTTAAAGTAATTTGGTTAATGCCGATCAATCCAATTTCAGAGATAAAAAGAAAGGCAACCGATGGTTCCTTTACAAGTGAAATTGAGGATATAGAAGAACGTAAAAAATACTTAGGGAGTTACTATTCTGTATCTGATTATAAAGCCATTAATCCAGAATTTGGAAATAAGGATGATTTTAAAGCGTTGATAGATACTGCACATGATAATGGGATGTATGTGATTGTAGATTGGGTTCCAAACCACACAGGTTGGGATCACCCTTGGATTACCGCTCACCCAGAATGGTATACGCAAAATGAACAAGGTGAAATCATAGATCCAATTAACCCAGATACGGGGAAATCTTGGGGATGGACAGATACTGCAGATTTAAATTATGATAACCTAGACATGCAGCAAGAGATGATTAAAGACTTAAAATATTGGGTTGAAAATTTTGATATTGATGGATATAGAATGGATGTTGCTCATAAAGTACCCCCTGTTTTTTTTAAAGAAGCAATTGCTGAATTAAAAAAAATAAAGCCCATTTTTATGTTAGCTGAAGCAGAACAACACGAGCTTTTTAGAAATGGTTTTGATATGCAATATGCATGGGAAGGACATCATGTTTTAAATAGTATTGCAAAAGGAGATGCTACCGTGAGTGATTTTGACACCTATATGGAGAAACAGAATGAAGTGTTGGAGGCTTCAGATTTTACTATGAATTTTGTGACAAACCATGACGAAAACTCATGGAGTGGAACTGTTAAAGAACGAATGGGAGATGCTAGCGAAATTTTAACAACTCTTGTTTATGCAATGCCTGGTATGCCTCTAATTTATAGTGGTCAAGAGTATGATTTAAATCATCGATTAAAGTTCTTTGAAAAAGATAGTATTCCCAAAACAAAAGGAAATACCTGGAATTTACTCACAAAATTAGGAGACTTAAAAAATAATCATCTAGCTTTTCATGGCGGTAAAATAGCAGCATCTTATGAAAGATTATCTACTGAAAATGAAAATGTAGTAGCTTTTAAAAGAAGTAAAGAAGAAGCTGAGGTGTACTTTATTGGGAATTTATCCAACCAAGACCAAACTTTTTCCATCAGTTTGGAGGGCAGTTATAAAGATTTATTACAACATGAAAACATTGTGTTTAAAGATGATAAATTAAAGCTAGCCCCTTGGAACTATTATTTAGTAGCAAAAAATAATAATGAGTAAGATAGTTTGCTTTGGCGAGGTACTTTGGGATGTTTTTCCAACGCATAAAAAAATAGGAGGAGCACCTTTAAATGTAGCTCTACGGTTGCATTCTTTTCAGAATGATGTTACAATCATTAGTAGCGTCGGAGATGATAAAAATGGAAAAGAATTACTGTATTTTATTGAAGAACAAGGAGTTTATACGGGTAATATACAAATTAATAAAAATTATGAAACCAGTAAAGTAGCTGTTGTTTTAGACCAAAATGGAGCTGCTTCGTATACCATTACACACCCTTGTGCTTGGGATTTTATAGAGCTAAATAAACGTCTTTTATCGTTGGTTAAGGTATCAGATGCTTTTATTTTCGGGAGCTTAGTTTCTAGAAATAAGCAGTCAGAAACTACTCTTAAAAAACTTCTCACCCTTTCTAGTTTTGCTGTATTTGATGTTAATTTAAGACCACCTCATTATACCATTGCTGTGTTAACTAATCTAATGAAAGCAGCACACTTTATAAAGTTTAATGATGATGAACTTATAGAAATTTGCACAAGCTTAGGAGTTACACTTAAAACGATAGAGGATCAGGTACAATTTATAGCTTCACATACAACTACTCAAAATATCTGTGTTACAAAAGGAAGCAAAGGGGCAGTTCTTTTTTATGAAGGCACCTTTTTCTACAATGATGGATACGTGGTTAAAGTAGCAGATACCGTTGGATCTGGAGACTCTTTTTTAGCTACATTAATAGACGCATTGCTAAAAAAAGTAGCTCCACAAAAAGCCATAGACACTGCTTGTGCTGTTGGTGCACTAGTTGCTAAAAATAAAGGAGCAAACCCTGTGATTTCAGAACAAGATATTGAGGCTGTTTTAATAGAATGAAGATTTTAATAGAAATAATAAAATAGAAATAATACCAAATAGATCAACAGATAAAAACGATAAAAATTCCGTGCTTTCTTATAGTGATGATTTGCTGGATATAGATTGCCAAAAAGGCCCTTAAGCTCGGTAATAAATAAAGGTTTTATATTTATGAACCAACTATCTGTTTGATAGACTATTTTTCTGAAATTACTTCTATAATAAGACAATGGAAGCCCCCAAATAAAGAAAATAATGAGCCATATATTTTCTGAAATAATTTCAATCATTTTTAGCTTTTTTAGGAAACCAAGGGATAAAAGCATTTGTAGATGCTACGTATTCTTTATATCCTGGTTTTGTTTTTTGCAATGATTTTTCTAACATAGCAACTCCTGAAATATTAATAATTAAGTAGATCATAGCCAATGCACCAACTATCTGCCAATAACCTCCGGAGGCTATTGAAAATAGCCCAAACGACAGCCAAACTGTTGCATCACCAAAATAATTTGGATGCCTAGTATAGCGCCATAAACCAGTTTTAAGAATTGTGCCTTTATTATCAGGATTCTTCTTAAATTTTGTTAATTGATAATCACCAATAGCTTCAAATAAAAATCCTATACACCAACATAATAAAGCTATATAATCAATGGCGTTTAGTTCGTTATTAACAGTTTCATGATGAATTCCAAATAATGGTAAAGAAACCAACATGATTAAGGTTCCCTGTAAAACAAAAACTTGAAAAAAACTGAACCACCAATATCTTTCTGCTCCATAATGTCGTCTAAATTCTTGGTATCTGAAATCTTCAGGCTTTCCATAATTTCTTTTGAATAAGTATGCAGATAGCCGAATTCCCCAAACACTCACTAAACATAGAACAACTAAATTACGAGTATACATATGAGTCTCCAGCATAAAATAGGCAACATTTACAACCACAAACCCAGTTCCCCAAAAAGCATCAATAATACTAACGTTTTTTAATGGAATACTAATAAGCCACAGAATGACCATTAAAAATAGTATGAGAGAAGCGGCTAAGAAAAAATTCATATATGATGTAGTGATATTAAAGATGGAAAGTACAAAACTGTTTAAAAGTGTAGGGATAATTGTGATATGATTATTTTGAAAACAGCATCAATATATAACAAACCACAACTCCTTTTATAAAGCAGATCCAATACAATTGGTAATATGAAAGGTTCAATTTAATCCTAGTTTTTTCTACTAAAGTTTTGTGCCAAACAATCATTTGTTCTAAAAATTTAAGAATTATGTTAAAGGTACTAAATTTTTTTGTGCAATTCTTTAGCTGTCTTGGAGTCTCTTTTAAAGGCAATTGACACTACTATATTTTGAAACCTCATATAATTTTCCTAAATTACTTTCTTATAGAAACTAAAAAAACTCATATTATGAAATTATTTTTTAAAAAAATTATTTTTCTAATGGTATCTGCTTTACTAATTAATTGTACTACAAATGGTGGTAAAAATCTAGTAGAAGGAGATAATTATGGAAAAACTTATAGTATTGGAGACAATGCTATGTCAGAAAAGCTTTTGATGTTGTCAGAAGCATATAGCACCCAGAATACAGACGAGTTAGTAAAACATTATGATGCTGCATTTCTTGGGGAAAATGGAGTAGAAACTACACGAGAATGGTTAGAATCTATGGATTCTATAAGTATGAAACCATATGTAGTTATTCCAGTAAAACTAGCAGGTGATCCAGACACTAAAGTATTGGCATGGTCTAAAGAGGAACGTCATTATAAAAATGGCTCTTATGAAAAATTAGATCTTATGGAGTTTTTTAATTTTAATAAAGAAGGAAAAGTAGACGCTTTTAGACAATGGAAATCTATAGATTCCTCTAATTTTGGAAAATCTTATGGAGGAAAATTTATTGGAGAAGGTACTAACGAATACTCAGGGAGGCCATTAGTTTTCTCAGATAGAAATGAAGTTGAAATTATAGAAAAAATGATTAAAGATTATAATGACATGAATGCGGCCGGATTTTCGGAACCTTTTGCTGAAATGGCTGTTTTAAATAATTATAAAGGAGAAGCTCAGAAACTAAAGAAAGAAGAAATGGGAGATTTGTTTAAGGATTACAAATCTGTTAGTTGGGATCCTTATGCAATTGTTCCATTAAAAATATACAATACAGATGCTGCCTCTGGTGTTCAAGTGATGTCTAAAGAAACTAGAGTTTTCAAAAACGGAAAGGTATGGGAAAAAGAATTATTTGAAATTTTCTACTTTAATTTAGATGGTAAAATTACGTCTATGGTACAATACGCTAGAGATTTCTAATTTTTGATACCATTAAAAAGTATTTGGGAGTTATCATTGTATTGGTAACTCCTTTTTTTATGGGTTCAATAGATTAGTCATGAGTCAGTTTTTTTTAGAAATATCTTAGTATGATTTCCTATATTTATTAGATGAAGTATCTTCTTTATTTTTTTTTGATGTTATCAGTCGTTGTTGCTTTTGGTCAAGACTATGAAACAAGGCAATATATAAGTCAAAATGATACGCTTCCGTATCGTATACTGCTTCCAGAAAACTATAATCCAAATAAGTCTTACCCTTTGGTTGTTTTTCTCCACGGAGCAGGAGAAAGAGGTAATGATAATGAGTTGCAGTTAATTCACGGGAGTTTTCTTTTCAAATCAAAGGAATTTAGACAAAAACACCCTGCAATTATAGTATTTCCTCAGTGTCCTAAAAATTCATATTGGGCTAGTGTTCAAAAAAATCAGACTCAAAAAAAAGAGAAAAAATTTAAATTTCAAGAAAAACTAGGCACATATCGTACTCAAGAATTACTAGAGTTATTTTTAAATGACTTGGAAAAATCATATAAAATTGATACTACAAGACGCTATATTGGTGGGCTATCCATGGGAGGTATGGGAACATTTGAGTTGGTAGCCAGAATGCCAGATTATTTTGCAGCTGCATTTGCAATTTGTGGTGGAGGTAATCCTTCATGGTCAAAGACACTAAGTAGTACTCCTTTTTGGATTTTTCATGGCAGCAATGATCTTATAGTTTCTTATAGCTATTCTAAAAGAATGTTTCGAAACATGAAACGATATAATAAGGAAACTAGATTTACAACTTACGAAGGCGTAGGTCATAATAGTTGGGATACTGCTTTTAAAGAACTTGAATTATTCCCTTGGGTTTTTTCTTTCACAAAAAAGTAAATAACCCAAATTTCTATGGGTATTTCTTGTTCCAATCACTTTATATTGGATTAGGCAAAATAAATATAGATTGCAATTACAATCAAACAAATAGCGACTCCAACTTGTGTTGTATATTTCCATGGAGTAATGTCTACTTGTTTTGTGTGTTCTTGAACAAATGGCTCTTTTCTTGGGTATAGCTTTCCAATAATTAACATAATTATTACGTTCATTATAAATAAAATAGCCATTACATCTAAAAAGTGAGGATATGCTTGTGCCTCAATTAAAGCTAACGCAGCTTCATCTGTAATGCCAGCATCTTTTGCCAATTCTAATGCTTTGGACACAAAATAAGGTTGCATAAAAAACTGACTAGTAATGTATAACAAACAACCAGAAGCTAAGCCAATTTTAGCTGCAATTGCTGGAACTCGCTTTGTCAAGTAACCAACTACAATAATGGTTAAAATAGGAATACTATAAATTCCATTAATCTCTTGTAAATAATCAAATAAGCTCCCAGCATTTGCAATAAGTGGTACAATAAACATCGAAGCAATAGCCAAAACAACTCCAAAGATTTTCCCGTATTTTACAATAGTTTTTTCGTCTGCCTCTTTGTTAATGTGCTGTTTGTAAACATCAATTCCAAACAAGGTTACAGAACTATTTAAAACACTGTTAAAAGAGCTTAAAATAGCTCCAAATAATACTGCCGCAAAGAAACCAACCCAAGCCGTAGGAAGAACTTTTCTAACCAACATTGGATAGGCGCTGTCTGCACTTTCTAAATTTCCTTGAAAAAGATGAAAGGCAATAATACCAGGTAAAACAACAATAATAGGACCCAATATTTTTATAAATGAGGCTAATAACAAACCTTTCTGACCTTCTTTTAAATCCTTTGCTCCCAGCGCTCTTTGAATAATCTGTTGGTTGGTTCCCCAATAAAATAATTGTACCAACATCATCCCTGTAAATATGGTATAGAAAGGGACTGGGTCTGTTGGGCCACCCATAGATTTAAATTTTTCTGGGTTTTCAGTGGTTAAAATAGAAAGTCCATCTAAAAGACTTCCATCACCAATCATCATTAAACCAAATACAGGAATTAAGAGTCCACCAATTAGTAAGCCTATTGCATTTATAGAATCTGACACAACAACAGCTTTTAAGCCTCCAAATACGGCATAGACAGATCCAATAATTCCTATTCCCCATACACAAATCCATATAGATTGAGTGTGACTTACTCCCAATAATTCAGGAATATCAAACATTCCGCTAATGGCTAGTGATCCTGAGTATAAAATCACCGGAAGAAGCACAACTACGTAACCAGACAAGAATAAAACGGAGGTTAATGTTTTTGTAGCTACATCAAAGCGTTTTGCTAAAAACCCAGGAACGGTTGTTAATCCACCTTTTAAATATCTAGGTAGCAAAAACATGGCTGTTACTACCATAGCAATGGCAGCAAGTGTTTCCCACACCATTACCGATAAGCCACTTTGATAGGCAGATCCGTTTAGTCCAACAATTTGTTCAGTAGATAAGTTGGTGAGTAAAAGAGATCCTGCAATTACTCCAGCTGTTAAGCTTCGTCCACCAAGAAAGTAACCATCTGAAGAGGTTTCTTTCATGTTTCTAGTTTTTAAGTAGGAGATAATTGCCACTAAAGCGGTGAATCCAATAAATGATAAGAATAGCATAGGTTATTGATTAATTGATGAATGTATTATTTTGGATTGGAAGATAATTTTTTTAAGTTGAAAAGAAAACTAAATTTTAATAATACTCTTAAAAAAAGGAGTTAAATTGTTTTTTTTTGGTTGATGCTATAAAAAAGCCCTACCAGTGTGGTAGGGCCTCAAAAAAATATTTTTGAAATCTTTCTCTTATTAAAAATGAGTAACTTCAGTTTTATTGTTTTGCTGTCGCTCTTTCATAAACGTAAATCATTTTAATTTTTCCATTCACAAAAAGTACATCATGCACATGGTGTAATGTAACTTCTTCACCATCTACTGTATCAGTTAAATCTTGTCCAGAAGTAACCCATTGATTTAATACTCCTTTTGTGTCAGTAAATTGGTTGGCAATCATATATTTAGTTGTCCATTTTGGACTACTCTTTGAAAACCAATCTTTTAAAAATACAATATGTGCTTTAGGTCCATCAATAACATCCCCATTAGGTGGATATCCTTTAAAACTATTATCATTAATATTTTGAATAGTTTTTAAATCTTTTTCATTGTGTGCTTTAATATATGCCTCCCAAAGTCGTATAGTAGTCATATCTCCTCCATAAAGTGAGATTCTTGTACTATCATTAGGAATTTCAACCCCAATTGCTGAAGGAGTGCTTTGTGTTTCTGACTCATTTACATTATTACAAGAAATTGTAATTATTGCCAATAAGAATACTACTATTATTTTTTTCATAAGTATTGATTTAGTTTAAATTAGTTAAAAATAGCGCCATTGTAATAAACGTCTTCTCTTCCAATTTTCCCTTTACTATTAAACCACATTTGACTATGCAATTTCATTGTTTTCATCTCTCCAGATTTCTTATTCTTGAAAGTGAATTTCCACCAAGATAAAGCTACGCCTCCATTTCCTTCATAGTCTAAATAATCTGGATACCCTACTTCATCAATTGATACTATTTCAAATTCACTTAGTACACTGGTAACGCTTTCTATTTGTTCTTCTAAAGAATTGTAATCTTTATCAGTTAAATTACTATCATATATTCTTGCATTTTTGCCAAAATCTTGAAATGTTTTTTCAATATTTCCCTGTGCTAAATGATAGTATACTTTTCTAACTGTTCCAATAGATGGATGATCTTTATAGATGACACCATTCTTAACTGTTTCCCTAGAAATACTCCATTTATCCCATGCAGCTTGATTATCTGACCATAAAAAACGTCTTATTTTTTTGCCTTCTTTATCAAAAATAAAGGTACCGTTTCGAGGTGTTTTAATTTTAAAACCATTGTTTTTATCCCAAGCAGTAAACATTTGGAAAGTATAGACATAGGTTCCATCATCTTTATATTCTATGGCATCAGAATATGCAGAACCTCTATTTTCTATAGACATGTTTACAAAATTCTTATTCATCCAGGCAGATTGTCCTGTCAGATTATTAATATCTCCTCCTTTGTAATTGGGGTTATTATTCATAGAATTCCACATCTTAAAATCATCACTTACAAGACTTTTTAATGTTTCAACATCACCATCAACATACGCTTTGTTAAATTGATTTACAATTTCTATAGCTGGATGATTTTTATAAACTTTACCATTTTTTTCTTTTTGAGACATTACCAAAAAAGGAATCATAAGTAATAGCACTGTAATTTTTCTTGTTTTCATATTTAATTAGTGTAATAGATTAATATTAGTTTTTATTAACAACTAATATAGTTAAAAATTAATTGTTATTTAAAATTAATTTTGAAAATTTAATTTAAATTCCTTACATTATTATCTTAAATAAATATATTTACTCCAAAGCAAAAAAGTAAACAATTCCATAATATTGGTTTTACTTTTATAAATTTAATAAACCATGAAAAAAATAATTACACTCTCATTTTTATTAATTTTAGGGACCATGAATTCTCAACAAAAACAATTACCATTTTATGAAATTGGAGAGTATCCCTCAGAATATTCATCAACAAATATTGTATCAAGAATGATTGAAGGATTAGGATATAGATTTTACTGGGCAACAGAATCTTTGCTAGAAAAAGATTTAAATTATAAACCAAGTGATGACAGTAGATCTACTTTTGAAGTTATTAAGCATATTTATGATCTTAGCTCAGCGATGGTCTTAACAATGGAAGGGAAAGAAGTTACGTATGATCAAGAGAAACTTAGTTATGAAGCCTTGCGTGAGAAAACGTTAAACAACTTACAAGCTGTATATAAAAGTCTTAAAGATATAAAGGATTTTTCATCCTTAACAATTATTTTAAACCGGAAAGGTAAAAAAATAACTTTCCCTTTTTGGAATATGATTAATGGTCCTATTTCTGATGCCATATGGCACTGCGGCCAGGTGGTTGCCAATAGAAGAGCTAGTGGAAACCCTATTAATTCTAAAGTGAATGTTTTTGTAGGAAAAACAATGCAATAATCTTATTTTTTTGAGCCCTGTTATCTATGTTTTAATAACTTATTATTCATAAAATCTTCAGCAAATGCTAAAGATTTTTTTCTAGCGTCTAAGTTACCACCAACATTTACTCCTTTTTCAACACAGAAGAGAAAACCAACTTTTTGTAAAATTGAATTAGACATTGGTATTCTTAGATAATTCATCAAGACATTTCCGTCTGCTGTTAAATCAAATAAACAATCTTTAAAACTATATCCTTTTTCATTCCAAACAACGGGTTCTTCACTATCAAACCCGTGATGAGCATCTGGATATGTAGTGATGCTTATATTGGTTTTATCAGATAGCTTTTCAACGAGATTTACACAAGGTTTAGCAGGTGTCCAGTTATCTGCCTGACCTATTAAAATATGAATAGGAGCTTTTGTAAATGATAAATTTTCTGGATTTATAAAACACGGTGGATAAAAAGCCAAATGCGCAGCAAAACTAACTTGATCTGTAATTGCCTCTTTTAAAGGCATCCACCCAGCAAATAGAGTTACTCCTCCACCCAAACTCCACCCAGTTAGCGCTACTTTATCCTTATTAATTTTAGGATGTTTAGCAAGTTTTTCTAATGCTCTATATGCGTCAAGAATTACAGCGGCAATGGTAACTTCATCCTGCGATCCTACAGTTGAGGTAATTCCTCTACTTTTAAAACTGTTTAGTTGAAATGTAGCATATCCTTGTTCTTGATACATTTTAAGGTAATCTAAATGATGTTTTCTCCACCCCATACTACCAGCAACTCCAATTATTAAAGGGTATTTTTTAGTAGGATTCAAGCTGTCAACAGGAGTTGTGAGTTGTCCAAAAACTTGTTGCTTTTCTTGATTATCTAAATCTGTAATAATATCACTTAATGAAAAAGGATTGGCACTTTCAAAATGAATTACCTCTTTTTGAAATTGAGCGTATGTATTTAATTGAAAAAAAAGGAGTGTAACGAATAGTATATTAGTTATTTTATGCATCTTTTAAATCTTGTTATATCTATAAATTTATAGAATATAATTTAGATGATATGATATTAAAATAAATACTTGTAAAATATTCCATTAATGGAAAATAATATGAAGTATGATTAGACTTATAGCCAGAGCAATTCCCCAGTTTCTAATTCTTTTATTAGAGGGTTGAAAAAGAGAAGTTATTTTGTGAACTCCACCTTTATTTCCTAATAATGCAATAAGTAAACTACTAAAAATTACCCAGAAGGCTCTGAGGAAATAATTCATCTCAGGAAATAAGAATTGTAGCGCAATATTAATTGGAAGTGAAGCAATAAAGGCAATGAATACAACCCTTTTATTTGGTTTAATAAACAATACCGCAGCACAGATTAACACAACAATACCACAGTTAATATAATAACGCAAATTATTGAGGGTATGCGTAAATGCTGAGTTAGGGTTGTCAAATTTAAGATATAATAAAATGAACCCCATTATTAAGGCAGTTCCTAAGCTAAAGAGAATTGTTTTTCTTCCAGCATTAATTTTTTCTCTATCGGTTGCTTTTTTATTGATATAAGTTGCATAAATATCTGTAGACCATAGGGTTGCTAATGAGTTAAATGTAGAATCTACAGTGCTCATTAACGAAGCAAATAAACCACAGAGTATAATTCCTTTTACCCCATTTGGAAGATATGTTTTTACTAGGTAAGGAAAGGCTAAATCTGGCTCAGACAGACTATCGCCTAGAATTCCATAAAGAGCTATCCCAGGAACTATAATAATAACAGCCATAAAGTATTTAAGTAAACCACCAACCATTAAACCTGTTTGTGCATGTGCCACACTTTTTGCTGCTAAGGCCCTTTGAATAACTGTTTGATTAGCACACCAATAATTGATGTTTAAAAAGAATAAACCAAATAAATGTGTCCATGGTAGCGTGGGGTGATCACTTGGCAAATGGAGATGCATTTTTTGGGGCGCCTTTACATATAATTGTTCCCATCCACCTAGATGATAAACAGCTGTTAGACAGACTACAACACCTCCTAAAAGTAATGTTCCAAACTGAATTATATCAGTTTTTACAACAGCACTTAGTCCTCCGAAATAAGTGTAAATTGCTGAAAAAACTCCAAGTATAACAATTAATATTGCAATACGAATTATCCTATTGTCACTTAAAAAAGAGAGTTGCTCGCTAAATACCATATCTGCAGCATAAGCACCCCAAAAAAGAGCAGCCCCAAGGGTAACAGTTGCAAACAGAGCCATATTAGTTAATGAGTAAAAAAGGGCAATACGTTTCCCTAATTTTTTTGCAATAAATTGCGTAACTGTTGTAATTTTTTCTTTTAAAAAAAGAGGAACAAAAACAAAAGTACCTAATAAGATTCCTTGTACTGCATTAATTTCAAGATTGGCTTGAGCTAAACCAAAAAGATAAGCAGACCCCATCATTCCTAAAAACTGATATCCTTGAATGTTTGTGGCAATGGTAGAAAGAGCAATAGAGTACCATGGTAAATTTCTTGAGCTAAGAAAGTACTCATCAGCGGAACTATCTGCACTAATTTTACCGCGAAGAGCTACCAATAATATGACTACAAAATAAGTGATTACAATTATAAAATCTATCATAATTATTTTCTTGGTCCGTTAGCTAAAGGACTATTAGGGATGTTTTTTGGCATGCGTCCAAATACTTCTGGTAAGGAAACAGTCTTTAATCTTGGGAGTACTAATTTTGCGAACAATTCACATTCTTTTTGATGGGGGTATCCAGAAAATATAAAAGAATTAATTCCCATTTCTATATAGTGTTCAATTTTTGCCACAACTTGATCGGGGTTTCCAACAATAGCTGCACCACAACCCGAACGTGCTAAGCCTATTCCTGTCCATAAGTTAGGTTCTACATAATATTTTTCATCCGCTTTATCACGTAATTGTGACTGTCTAGCAACACCTAATGATGTTGCATCTTGAGCTCTATTTCGAATGTCAGTTCCCATTTTAATATCTAATTTAGAAATTAAACTATCTGCATAATCACGAGCTTCTTTTTCAGTTTCTCGAACAATTACATGAACTCGAAGTCCAAATTTAACAGTTCTGTTATAGTTGGCAGCTTTAAGAGTCATGGTATCTATTAAGCCTTTTAATTTAGATTCTGTTTCTGGCCACATCAGGTAGACATCACAAAATTCTGCACAAAGATCTACCCCATCTGGAGAATAGCCACCAAAATATAATAGTGGACCACCATTTTGTTGGTAGGTCTTAACGGGCCTTGAAGAAAGATTAAAATTGTAATAGTTTCCTTTAAATTTTATTTGATCTTGTGTCCAAGATTGTTTTAAAATTTGAATGACTTCTCTAGAGCGTGCATATCGTTCTTTTGAAGACAAATCCATTCCAGGTAAGTTGGAAGAAATAATGTTAATGGTAAGGCGTCCTTTGAGCATATGATCTAGTGAAGCGATAGTTCTAGCCAACATAGGTGGGTGTAACTCTCCACACCTAATAGCTACCAGAAAATTTATTTGTTTTGTGATAGTTGCCATTCCTGCAGCAAAAGATATGGGGTCTTGACCTACTTGATAAGAGGAAGGACACAAAACATTTTTAAAGCCCAATTCATCAGCAGTGCTAACAATTGTAGATGTATTCTCCCATGAACTTTTGTAGAGAGGGTTGCGATTTCCCAGAAAATCATCGTCTCCATCGCACAGTGGAGCAAACCATGATATCTCTGCTCCATCAATTTTGGCAGAAAAGTTGTTATTCATTCTCTAAAAGTAAAAAAAATATTACAACATAAAAGGATTATTTTTTCATCTCTTTATATCAGTCATAAATCACATAAAATTTATGAATAAGATGACTAAAAAACATGATTCTATTATGTGCTTTATTTATATGATCTTAATTTTACAACATTAGATTTTAAAGACCAATTAAGTATTGAAACTTAAAAAAGAATTGGGTTTGATTAAATTGTAGCAATTGAAAGTGAGCACCTTCAATCTCTTCTATGGTGTTTTGATTACCACCAAAGTAAAATATTGTTGATGGGTTAGGATTCCATTGCACCAATGGCTGAATAAAAAACTGATTGGTAAAGGTGTTTTTTTGCGAAATAAGTCTAATATTAAAGGCATTGCTAAATTGATATCTCACGTTTAAACGAGCAATGTTTCCCTCAAAATAGTTTCCGCTTCCATCTAAACGTTCAAGTTTTGAATACCTTAGAGATGGATTAATAATTAAATTATCATTTACCTGAAAATTTAAGCTTAGAAAAGAAGACTTAAGTTTACCTACCTCAGGAACTTCTTCATTTACAGAAAGATCTTTTCCGCTCTCTATACTTGCTCTAAAGTTAAATGATTCACTTGGTGAGCCATTTAAAGAGAAAGAATGTGTTGGTAAATTATTAAAACGAACCTCTAAAAAGGTTTTTACAGCATCATAATCAAGGGTGTATTTAAGTTCAGTTTGCCCAAAGGTTTTAATAGAAGCAAATAAATCTACACTCAAATTTTTATACAAATCTTCAAAAGTATACACAAGATCTATTTTGGTTCCAAAACCAAAAGACTGAAGAGCAGGTTTATTAATAATATTAATATATTCATGAAAAAGTGTTCCCCAGCGACGATTGTTTTTAACCACAAATCCTACATCAGATCTATATTGAGGCGAAATATTTCTATAAAAAAGATAACTCTGCCAATGTTCTGTTTTCCTATACAGTTGTATGTACAAAGCATCACCATTTATTTTGTCTCCATCTAGAGCAATGGTTTTTCCATTAATAGTTGCATCAGTATCTATCCAATCATTTATAGGTTCTTCATTGATATTTTTAAATACTTCAAAACTTAACCGTAAGTTTTGATTTAATAAAAAAAGTCCATCAAAGCCAAAAAGATGACCAAAGCCACCGCCTTTATAGAATTTATTCATCATAACACCACCAAAACGAGATTTAGGACTTAACAGATGTTGATATCTCAGCACATTTACCAAACTTTGCCCTCCCAAACCAGAATAAGATCTGTCTTCACCACCCACCAGGTAAACAGAGTTTTTATCTAATGCATTTAGAAGGAATAAACGAGATTTTTTTCCTTGGCTTATTAATTTTGTAGCAATAGATGGGTTGATTATTGATCGGGAGTAAAAGGCACCATCGGTAAAGTTCACAAGATCTGTTCCTCTATTAAAAAATGGTCTTCTTTCTGGGTATTGTAATGAAAAAGAAGAGTTAACATCTATTTGTGTAACATCTGCTTCTACTTGAGAAAAATCAGGATTCAGCGTTAGTTCAAAACTAGTGTTTTTATTGATATCTAAATTGACTCCTAAACCAACATTTCCTTTTAGAGACCCATAGGTCATTTTTTCATTAGGTGAGGTTCTGGATCCTTGAATGTTGCTAGAAACGTAGGGTAATATTTCTAGTCGTTTATCAATAACAATATCTTTTAAAATTAGGTTATCAGTTGTTTGGCAAACCACACAACTATTATCCCTATTGCGAGGTTGACTACTTACTTCAATTTCATTGCCATTTTCTACATAACGTCTGTAAAAATTCACATGCCATTCTTGATCTGTTCCGTTAGGAAATGGAATTTCAGAAAAAGGGATTTTCATTTCTATACTATACCCATCTTCAATAATGGCAGCTTTAGATTCAAAATTAATGTTAAAGGTGCTATCATATCTATCATTATCAGACAATGCATTTACCTGTTTAACATCAAACTGGCTTCCCAAAGCATTTACGGCAAGACCTAAATTACTTCTAGCATCTGCAAATGGGTCTAGACGAACTAAAATAACATCATCATTCCAAATATTAAAATCGTCTCTTGGTCTAATAGACGCACGGATGTTTTTGGGATCATCTTTTGCATAAATACCAACAAATAAGTGAGTGTCTGAATAGGTAACGTATGCTGTTGTCTCTTTTCGTGCTGCTTTATTGTTAGCAGGGCTAAATTCAATATCTAGAGGTATTTTAACAGCATTAGACCATTCTTCTTCAGAAAGAAAACCATCTAAAATGATTTGTTTTTCTTGAGACTTTTTTGGAGTGAATGTTTCTTGTGCAAAAAGATACTGTCCTACACTAAAACATAAAATTAGAATTAAGATTCTCATAAAGTATAGAACATTACAATAAAAATAATTTTTCAAAAATAATTTTTTAATCAGTACAAATTACATTTAAAAAAAAATTGGCTATATTTTAAGATTTTTTTACAGTGTATTGGTTGTTAATTATATCACAGTTTTAGTTTCTCTATTTGTCTTATATCTCTTGAAGATCTGCCAACTTTTATATTGTAACTTCCTTTTTCCAAAGCCCAATCATTCTTTTTTTCATCCCAGTAACTCAATTCTCTTATTGGAATTTTGACAGAAATGCGTTCCTTTGCATTAGGCTCTATGATGTTGGTTTTAGTAAAAGCCTTTAATTCTTGAGTTGGTCTATGAATTTTTGAATTCAGTTTTTCGGTATAGAACTGAACTACTTCTTTTCCTGAAACTTTTCCTACATTTTTTATGTTCACTACAATATTAATGGTGTCATTTTTTTGGCTAACCTCCAACATTTCATAATCAAATTTAGTGTAACTTAGTCCATATCCAAAAGGATAAGATACGTCTAAGTTATTTTTGTCAAAATGTCTATACCCTACATAAATTCCTTCTTCGTAAATTGTATAGTCTTTATCTTTAACCTTTCTAGCTTTAGGAGTTTCTTTGGGTGGAAATATTAAATTTTTAACCATACCTTCTAGCGTGATCATTTTTGGGTTTTTTGGAAAATTATCATGAGAAGCATGGTCTGATAAATATATAGGGAAAGTCATAGGTAATTTTCCGCTAGGATTTAGTTTACCAGTAAGAATATCGGTTACAGAATTTCCTCCTTCTTGCCCTCCTTGCCAAGCTAATAGAATAGCATCAGGTGAGTTTTTCCAAGAGGCTGTTTCAATAACTCCTCCAATATTAAGAACTATTATTAATTTTTTATTCTCTTTGTGAAAAGCTTCCGTAATATTATAAATCATTTCATGTTCGAGTTCTGTAAGTAAAAAATCATCTTTTTCTAGACGGTCTCCACCTTCACCTGCATTTCTACCCAAGGTTAAAATACCTATGTCAGAAGTTGTTACAATGTCATGAAGTTGCTCTGTGGTATACTTCATTTCGGAAGGAGTAAAAGGGGTGAATATTGCTTCCAAACCCTCAGGTTTTTTAAAACTTTTAATTGTAGCTATTTTATGAGTCTCAAAAGTCTGTTTTGCTATATTATTTATTTTATATCCAGCATTACTCAATCCTTCTTCTAAAGAAATGGTATAAGCTTCATTAACATCTCCCGATCCTGTTCCACCTGCAATAAATTCATATGATGTAACACCTAACAAGGCTATATTATTTATATTAGAAAAGGGTAAAACATCATCATTCTTTAGTAAAACCATTCCTTCAGAAGCTGAATTTCTTGTTATTTCTGCATGCTTTTTTAAATCTGGGCTATTGTTATAGCTATAATTCTGCATTTTTTTAGTCTTAAAAATTAAGGTTAAAATACGCGTAGTGGCTCTATTTATATGATCTAAAGATAACTCTCCTTTTTCTGCGGCTTTAATTAAAGCTTTCCATTGTCTGTTGGTTCCTGGTTCTAATAAATCATTTCCAGCAGATATTTGTGCAGCAACATTTTCACCTCCAAACCAATCTGTCATTACTAAGCCTTTAAAGCCCCATTCATCTCTTAGTATATCAGTTAAAAGATTGTTGCTCTCAGAGGTATAAGTTCCATTTACTTTATTGTAAGAAGACATAATGGTCCATGGTTGAGAACGTTTTACGATATGTTCAAATCCTTTTAAATATATTTCATGCATTGCTCTGTCTGAAACAATAACATCATTTAACAAGCGGTTTGTTTCTTGGTTATTGGCTACAAAATGTTTCACAGATGTACCTACACCATTACTTTGTATACCATTCACCATTGCTGCCCCCATATATCCAGAAAGTAGTGGGTCTTCAGAAAAATATTCAAAATTACGCCCACATAAAGGATGTCTTTGAATATTAGCTGCAGGCCCTAGAATAACATCTATTCCGTATGCTTCTGCTTCTTTACCCATAGCATTACCAACTTCATAAATTAAGGCTTCATTCCAAGAAGAAGCAAGAAGGGTTGCAATTGGGAAAGCGGTGCAGTAGAAGGTTTTGTTTTCACCCTTTCTAGTTGGCTCTATTCGAAGCCCTGCGGGTCCATCAGAAAGATATATTGTTGGAATCCCTAGTCTTGGTGTTGGAACAATAGTACCAACTGCTCCAGGAATTCCACCTGGTTTTGTTATTCCAATACCAGAAGCCATACCAGCACCTTTTAGTATGTGAATTTTTTCTTCTAAGGTCATTTGAGAAAGCACATCATGAACGCGCACTTTTATGGAATGACGATGGTCTTCATATACGTCTAGTTTGCCATTGTTATTTCTGTCTAAAAAAGTATAGCCCTCTTTGGTTAATTCGCTAAAATTAGTTTGTTCATCATACCCATTTTCAAAAGTCAGGAACGTCTTGTTAACATACCAAAAAGATAATCCTCCGCCAAGAAGTATTAAGAATATTAGCAGTCCTGTAATCTTAAAAAAAAGAATTCTTTTTTTCTTCATAAGAATATAATTTTATAAAAATAGTTGAAGTTTTGTCGTAAAAAAGATTTGTACTAAAATAATAAAAAATGGTTATTTTTTTTTTAAAAGAATCTATTTTTATTATCACTGTGTTAAATGACTATAAGAGCTACAAAAAAGAATGCTTTTAAGCAGATGATTTTAGTTCGTAGAAATTATTTCTAGAGATTCTTATTTAAAACGATATAGAACGCTCAGGTGGCGATTGATACATTAAAAATGTTGTTAAAAGTGTTGCTATGAAGTAGGTTGTTATAAATACAGCAAGAGGAAAATTAATTTCCCATAAAGTCAATTTAAAAGGGTATAATAAAAATAATAAGCCTAAAAAACTTCTAGAAATTTCAAAGAAAAAAGCCCATTTATGACCATCCATTATAGAGGTAAACCCAAAGATAGTTGTTGAAATGAGTAGTCCAAAAATTAATTGAGAACCAACACTAAGATCACCAAAAGAGGATAGAAAAACATAAATAAAGATATTCAAACATACAAACTGAAACACCGCAATAATTTTATGTAATGTTGAGTATTTTGGGGCATATTTTTCTAGTGCATAAATGTTTTCAATAGCTGATATAGGAAAACGATCAGCTACATCTTTAGGTCTCCACCCGGTTGGCATAAACCACAGTTTAAACTTATCTCCCCAATTTTTAGCGCGCCAGGCATCTTTTGCTAACCCCCAATTGTGTTGAAAATTAATAATGATTGGATTCCAGGTTTGTACAGGTTTTAATGTGCCATATACACAAGGTACTTCTACTAATTCTTCTTGGAAGGTTCCAAACAAACGGTCCCAAACACAAAAAATGGCAGAAAGGTTTTTGTCTACATATTCTTTATTGATAGCATGATGAACTCTGTGTTGTGAGGGTGTCACAAAAATATATTCTAGCCATCCTAATTTTCCAATATGACGGGTATGATACCAAAATTGACCAAAAAGATGAAGTGGAGCCAATACAATAATAATTTTTGGAGGAACACCAAATAAAGCCGCCGGAATTAAAAATAAGGCGCCAAAACCAATAATATTTTTTGAGATGCTTTGGCGAAGGGCACAGGCCAAGTTAAATTCTTCACTGCTGTGATGTACAACATGTCTATTCCAGAATATATTTATTGAATGATTTAATCGATGATTCCAATAACTCGCAAAATCCATACAAACTAAAGCAATTAAGTACAGTAAAACACTTTCTTCAAGTTGTATTAGGGCAATAGTGTCTAATATGTACGGATAAGAAATAATAATAAAACCAATTCCCAAAAGATCTTTAATCATATTTGTAGTTCCTGCACTTAGGCTAGAAATAGTATCCATTAAATTATAGGTCAGGTTTTTTTTCCACAATCCGTAAAGTATTTCAATTAAAATTAATACCATAAAACTTGGTAAAGCAATCAATAAGACATTTGCATAGGTTTCCATCTTAAAAAGAATTATTGCACAAGTTACAAATTAATTTTTTTTAGAGACTATTTCAATTTTTAGCTATTCCAACTTATTTTAACCTAAATTAGTATTCAATTGTTTTATGTATCTAATTTCTTGTTTTTGGTCTAAAAACTTGAATACATTAATCCAGAAAATAAATTTATTTTTAATATATTATTTTAAATCTTAATGATGTCTGACATAAAAAAAACAATATATCAATCCATAGGTAAATTTGAAGACACTAGGTTTGAGAAAATTCATAATATTACTTATAAATCATCTCAAGAAGCTTCTGTTTTAGTTGCTCAAGAAATAGCACAATTAATTAGAAAAAAACAACAAGAAAAAGCTATTTGTGTTTTAGGATTGGCAACAGGCTCTTCTCCAGTAAAAGTTTACGAGGAACTTGTTAGAATGTACAGAGAAAAAGAGTTAAGTTTTAAAAATGTAATTACCTTTAATTTAGATGAATATTACGGAATGGATAAAAGTAACATTCAAAGTTATTTTTATTTTATGCATGAACATCTTTTTAATCATGTAGATATTTTACCAGAAAACATCAATATTCCTGATGGAACTGTAACTGCAGAAAATATTCTTCAGTACTGTATCGATTATGAAATGAAAATTAAAAAGGTAGGCGGCCTAGATTTTCAACTATTAGGAATTGGAAGAACTGGTCATATAGGTTTTAATGAGCCAGGTTCTCATTTGAATTCTGAAACTAGAATAATTTCTTTAGACCATATAACCAGAATTGATGCTGCACCTTCTTTTTTTGGGATTGAAAACGTTCCTAGAAAAGCAATTACAATGGGCATTAGAACAGTTAAAAATGCTAATAGAATTGTGCTACTTGCTTGGGGGGCAAATAAAACTACTATAATTAAAAAAACAATAGAAGGAGAAATTAGTGCTAATGTACCTGCAACATATTTACAACATCATAACAATACTACTTTTGTTATGGATGAAGAAGCTTCTGCTAAATTAACACGTGTTAAAACCCCTTGGTTAGTTAGATCATGTGTTTGGGACACTAGTTTAAAGTTACAAGCAGTTGTTTGGTTGAGTAATTTATTAAAGAAGTCTATTTTGAAGTTAACAGACAAAGATTACAATACTAACGGGATGTCTGATCTTTTAATGCAAGAAGGAGCTGCTTACGATTTAAATATAAAAATGTTTAATAAACTACAAAATACAATTACTGGTTGGCCAGGAGGGAAACCTTTTGCAGACGATGCTAAAAGACCAGAAAGAGCTATTCCTGCAAAAAAAAGAGTCATCATTTTTAGCCCACATCCAGATGATGATGTAATTTCTATGGGAGGTACTTTTGATAGATTATTAAGGCAAGGTCATGAAGTTCATGTAGCCTATCAAACCTCTGGAAATATTGCTGTTTCAGACGAGGAAGCATTAAAATTTGCAGAAGTTTCTAAAGAAATAAATTTAGGTTCTAAAAAGGTTAGTAAAATTATTGATTTTTTAAAAAATAAAAAAAGAAATGATGCTATAGATTCTTTCGAAGTAAGACAATTAAAAGGAGCCATTAGAAAAAGAGAATCTCTAGCTGCCACAAGGTATCTGGGACTTTCAGATAAAAATGTACACTTCTTAAACCTTCCCTTTTATGAGACAGGCACTATTAAAAAAGGCAATTTATCAAATAAAGATATTCATTTAATGACAAGTTTAATTGATACAGTAAAACCTCATCAAATTTATGCTGCTGGAGATTTAGCAGACCCTCACGGAACACATAAGGTTTGTTTAGATGCCCTTTTTATAGCATTGAAAGAAGTAAAAGATGAAAAATACATGAATGACTGCTGGGTTTGGTTATATCGTGGAGCTTGGCATGAGTGGGAATCTTATGAAATTGATATGGCTGTGCCTTTAAGTCCAGATCAAGTGTTAAGAAAAAGACATGCTATTTTTTACCATCAATCTCAAAAAGACGGTGTAATGTATCAGGGAGATGATTCTAGAGAGTTTTGGGTGAGAGTTGAAGACAGAAACCGTTTAACAGCTCTAAAATATAATGATTTTGGATTGGCAGATTATGCTGCAATAGAGGCATTTAAGCGCTATCATTTTTAATATCATCGCAAATAAAGAAAATTTCTATTCCTATTTAATTCAAGAATTAAAAAAGATATTTTTTTGATTCTAAAAAATTAATAATCATGTATATTGTAATTTATTTTTATAAAATAAACTAAATAAACAATAAATGAAAATAAGCGATCAAAATAGCTATTGGAAAACAAACTTAAAATACTTAGCAATTTTATTAACCATATGGTTTGTTGTTTCTTATGGCTTTGGAATTATCTTAGTTGATGAATTAAATACCATTAGAATGGGTGGCTTTAAACTTGGGTTTTGGTTTGCTCAACAAGGGTCAATTTATGTATTTACTATTTTAATTTTTGTATATATCAGGTTGATGAATAAATTAGATAAAAAATACAATCTAGATAGCTAATTATGGATTTACAAACTTGGACATGGATTTTAGTTGGAATCACATTCACTTTATATATTGCTATTGCAATTTGGTCTAGAGCAGGTTCTACCGAAGAATTTTATGTTGCTGGAGGAGGAGTTTCACCACTTGCAAACGGATTGGCAACAGCTGCAGACTGGATGTCTGCCGCATCATTTATATCAATGGCTGGAATTATTTCATTTAATGGGTATGACGGGTCTGTTTATTTGATGGGCTGGACAGGAGGATATGTGTTGTTAGCACTATTATTAGCACCTTATCTTCGAAAATTTGGAAAATTTACAGTGCCAGACTTTATTGGAGATCGTTATTATTCTAATGTTGCCAGAACTGTTGCAATATTTTGCGCGCTCATTGTATCTTTTACTTATGTAGCAGGGCAAATGCGTGGTGTTGGTTTGGTGTTTTCTAGATTTTTAGAAGTAGATATCAATTCAGGTGTTATTATAGGGATGATTATCGTTTTATTTTATGCGGTTTTGGGAGGTATGAAAGGAATCACTTATACGCAAGTTGCTCAATATTGTGTGCTAATTTTTGCATTTATGGTTCCTGCAATTTTTATTTCTGTTCAAATGACAGGAAATCCAATTCCACAAATAGGGTTTGGTGGTCAAGATGCAAATGGGGTTTATTTATTAGATAAGTTAGATGGCTTACATAGAGATCTTGGTTTTGCTGAATATACTTCTGGTAGTAAATCTAAGCTAGATGTATTTTTTATTACTGCTGCTCTTATGGTAGGAACTGCTGGTTTGCCTCATGTAATTGTAAGATTCTTTACGGTAAAAAAAGTTTCTGATGCACGTAAATCTGCCGGTTGGGCATTATTATTTATCATGATTTTATATACAACGGCACCAGCAATTGCTGTTTTTTCGAGAACTAATATGATAGAAACAGTAAATAATCAAGAATATAATAATATGCCAGGCTGGTTTACTACTTGGGAAGAAACGGGCTTATTATCTTTTAATGATAAAAATAATGATGGTAAAATACAGTACCTCGCAGATCCCTCAAAAAATGAATTAATAGTAGATAAAGACATTATGGTATTAGCCAATCCTGAAATTGCAGGCTTACCAAATTGGGTTATTGCACTAGTGGCAGCAGGAGCATTAGCTGCTGCATTGTCTACAGCAGCAGGGTTATTATTGGTTATTTCTGCATCAGTATCTCATGATTTAATTAAGAAAATGATGAAACCAGATATTTCAGAAAAAGGCGAATTAGTAGCCGCTCGCTTGTCTGCAGTAGTTGCCGTTTGTGTTGCAGGGTATTTTGGCATCAACCCGCCAGATTTTGTCGCCGCTACAGTTGCTTTGGCATTTGGTTTGGCGGCAGCCTCTTTTTTCCCAGCAATTATTTTAGGAATTTTTACTAAAAAAATGAACAAAGAAGGAGCCATCTCAGGAATGGTAGTAGGTATTGTGGTGATGCTGTTTTACATGTTGAAATTTAAATTTGATTGGTTTGGTGGAGGCACAAAAGAAGATTGGTGGTTAGGAATATCACCTGAGGGCTTTGGAACTTTAGCAATGATTCTTAATTTTACGGTATCTGTTATCATTTCTAAATTTACCCCAGAACCACCAAAAGAAGTACAAGAGATAGTTGCCAATATTAGGATTCCAAGTGGTGCTGGTAATGCAACACATTAATATTTACCTTGAAAAACATTGATTAGTAGTAAGAAATTACACTAGTATAAATTAAAAAACACAATGAGTAATTATCATATAAAACATCTCGAAGAATATTATCAAGTGTATAGAAAGTCTATTCGTGAGCCAGAAAGTTTTTGGGAAGAAATAGCTGAAGAACATTTTTTATGGAGAAAAAAGTGGGATTCTGTTCTAGATTGGGATTTTTCAACACCAGAAATTAAATGGTTTAAAGGAGCAAAATTAAATATTACCGAGAATTGTATAGATAGACACTTACCCACTCGTGGAGATAAAACAGCCATTTTATTTGAGCCTAACAATCCAGATGAAGGAGCACAACATATCTCCTATAATGAGCTTCATAAAAGAGTTAATAAATTTGCAAATGTTTTAAAAGAGCAAGGAATTAAAAAAGGAGATAGAGTCTGTATTTACTTGCCAATGATTCCAGAATTAGCCATTTCTGTATTAGCCTGTGCTAGAATAGGGGCCATACATTCTGTGGTATTTGCTGGGTTTTCATCAACTGCTTTGGCTACTAGAATTAATGATTCAGATTGTAAAATGGTCATCACTTCAGATGGTTCTTACAGAGGTGCAAAAACCATCGATTTAAAAGGAATTGTAGATGAAGCACTAGAAAGTTGTTCTTGTATAGAAACGGTGTTAGTTGCAAAAAGAATACAAACAGATATACCTATGAACATGGGGCGCGATAAATGGTTAGCACCATTATTAGAAAAAGCTTCTGATGTTTGTGCACCAGAAATCATGGATGCAGAAGACCCTTTATTTATTTTGTATACTTCGGGTTCTACAGGAATGCCTAAAGGAATGGTTCATACCACAGCCGGATACATGGTGTATACTGCCTATACTTTTAAAAATGCATTTCAATACATAGAAAATGATGTGTACTGGTGTACTGCAGATATTGGTTGGATTACAGGACACAGTTATATTGTTTATGGTCCATTAGCAAATGGCGCAACTACGGTTATGTTTGAAGGTGTACCAAGCTACCCAGATTATGGTCGTTTTTGGGACATTGTTCAAAAGCATAAAGTTAGTCAGTTTTATACTGCTCCTACCGCCATTAGAGCTTTGGCAAAACAAGGCACTGATTTCATAGAAAACTATGATCTTTCTTCCTTAAAAGTTTTAGGTTCTGTTGGAGAGCCTATAAACGAAGAAGCTTGGCATTGGTATAATGAAAACATAGGAAAAAGGAAGAGTCCTATTATAGACTCTTGGTGGCAAACAGAAACCGGTGGAATTATGATTTCTCCAATTCCATATGTAACTCCCACCAAACCAACCTATGCAACTTTGCCATTTATTGGAGTCCAACCAGCAATCATGGATGAGAACGGAAATGAGTTAAAAGGAAATCAAGTAGAGGGTCGTTTGTGTATTAAATTTCCTTGGCCAAGTATTGCAAGAACTATTTGGGGAAATCATCAACGATATAAAGAAACCTATTTTTCAGCATTTGAAAACAAATATTTTACTGGAGATGGGGCGCTAAGAGATGAAGTAGGCTATTATAGAATTACCGGTAGAGTAGATGATGTAATTATTGTATCTGGTCACAATCTTGGAACAGCCCCAATAGAAGATGCTATTAATGAACACCCTGCGGTTGCAGAATCTGCCATTGTTGGTTTTCCTCATAATATAAAAGGAAGTGCTTTGTATGGTTATATCACCATAAAAGATATTAGTGAGTCTAGAAATCACGATAATTTAAGAAAAGAAATCAACCAATTAATTACAGATAGAATAGGATCCATCGCTAAGCTTGATAAAATTCAATTTACCAATGGTTTACCAAAAACACGTTCGGGTAAAATTATGCGAAGAATTTTAAGAAAAATTGCCTGTAATGAATCCGATAGCTTAGGTGATACAAGTACACTGTTAAACCAAGAAGTAGTTCAAGAAATTATAGACAACGTACTTTAAAAATTGTTGTCTATTTAACTTCTGTTATTTTGTATTTTGATAGCAGGTAGTAATTATATTTTCCTATTTCATAGCTACTTACGTAATGCTTTATTTATGGCTATTTCAGCTAACTTTTCCATCACTAAATACCCGTTTTTATTTGGATGAACTAGATCATTAGCTGATGTATATTCAGGTACTTTTAAGCCCCCTTTGTCATCTACCATGGCAGTATAATAGTCTAAATAAATAAAATTATTATTTTTAGAATATGCTTTTAAGGCCTTATTTATTTTAATGATTTTAGGCGCAGGATCCAATCCAGGTTTCCAAGGATAGTCTATAGCTGGTAAAATTGAAGAGATGATTACCTGTATATCATTGGCATTTGCAATTTCAGCCATAGATTTAATATTATCTATAATAGAATCAAGAGAGATGTATCCACTATTACCAGCAATATCATTTGTGCCCGCTAAAATGACTACAACTGATGGGTTTAAATTAATCACATCTTCTCTAAAACGTAAAAGCATTTGAGGTGTAGTCTGGCCACCTATACCTCTGTTGATATAATCTCTATTGTTAAAAAATTCTGGCCGCATTTGAATCCATCCTTCGGTAATTGAATTCCCCATAAAAACAACTCTATTATGAGCTTTTGTGTGTAGTTTAAGTTCTAAATTAGCTTTGTCATAACGGCTTGTATTTGCAAATGTATTCCAGTCTTGAGAATTTATTTTTTGGGAACATGCTAGTGGAAATAATAAAGCTATTAAAAGAGGTTTTAAATTCATAATTAATTTTTTTGTTAATAGTTTTGATACTCTTATATACCTATCTTACAAAAGTTTTATGAATATGGGTTAAACTTTTAATACTATATGAATAACTTCAATAAATAACTAAATCAAACGGGTAAACAACACAATTTAGTTAAAAATTTAATAACAAAATACTAGTATTCATTTTTAGTAATTAAATGGCTACGGTTTGGTCAATTTATGTTCTGAAACATTGTTTTTAACCTTCCAGGCAATACCTACAAGCAAAAATTGGAGAGGCAACCTTATAAGAGCTGAGTTACGGCTTCCTATGGCAGGCGTCTCAGAGAATACATCCCAAACATGAATTGGTAAAAATAAAAGCATTAAAATTAAAACACCCCAGGCACCAATAATTTCCACTTTTTTAAAAAACAATGCAAGACCAAATAAAATTTCAAACAACCCAGATACATATATAATAGCTATAGTAAATGGTAAAAAAGAAGGAATAAATGCAATGTAATTATTAGGGCTTATAAAATGCTGTATACCACCAAAGATTAAAAAAGATTGCTAAAATAACTTTCAATAAAAACCATATTTTTTTCATTCTATAAATTTAAACATTAAAAGTTCAATAAATTTCAGAGTGTAACTAAAATTTAGTTATTGGTGATACTTCAAGAACAATAAGAGTCAATAAAAAAGCCTCACATTTCTGTAAGACTTTTTGCTTTGTATAACTTTTAGTTTTACTAAAAATATTTGTTATTAACGACAAAAACTTATTCCATTAAACCAAGTTGTTTCATAAATACGTTATTGTCAAAGTAATCCTGTTCTTGAAAAATCTTTCCGTCTTTCATAACCACCAAGGTTACACCATAAAGATCTACTTTATTGTTAGTTGCAGGAATACCAAATAAATCTCCGTCATGAGTTCCTTGAAAGCGCCAATGCTTTGTAATTAAATCTCCTTGACCGTACACATCAATCATTGAAAATTTAGCATCAGAAAACCCTGTTAGATAGTTGTTATAGTATGCTTTAAAACCATCTATACCAGTAATTGGTTCTGTTGCAGTAATTACGGTAACCTCAGAATCAAAGCTATCTGTATTAATTAAATTAATATCTCTATCATTCATGACTTTATCCCAAACATTAGAATACATAGAAATATTGGCGTCTAATTTTACCTTAGATTGTTGAAGATTTTGATATTCTTGATTGGGAGTTTCATTGCAACTAAACATGGTTATTGCAATTAAAATCACATAGAGTTTGTTCATAATAATAGTTTTAAAATTGATTACTTTTGTTTTGATAGTAAATATAGTAATTACTATTAAAATAAAAGTAATAATTAATGTCAATATTTTATGATTAATGAAGATTTTCGTTGCAATTGCCCTGTAACCTCTGCGTTAGATTTATTGGGAGATAAGTGGAGCTTGGTTATCATCAAACAAATGTTATTACAAGAATGTAGAACCTTTAAGGATTTTTCTGAAAGCACTGAGGCTATTGCACCAAACATATTATCGGCTAGGTTAAAAAAATTAGAAAAATTTAAATTTATTGAAAAGAGAAAAATTCCTCAAAATAAAAAAATAAATATTTATCTTTTAACGCAGAAAGGGCTCTCATTAGCTCCTATAATTGTAGAGTTGGCATTATGGAGTGATCATAATTTAAGATCAATACATCAAAAAATAGATCTTCATCCAATATTAGATGCCATGAATCATGATAAAAATAACACTATTAAGAAATTACAGAAGGAGTATAAAATTAAATCAGCTGTACTTTAGAAGTATATTTATGTTTTTCTTAGTGTACCTCAATTAATTCACAAGCCAAAAATAAGACCTATATCTCTGTAAACCTTATGGCTTCCCTTATTATTCAAAGTTGCAGCAGAGTTAATTTTTCTTAAATTAAATCACCTCACACCACTATAAATTCCCCAAATCTCAAAGAATTGCAAAATATTTGCAGTAATTTTAGTTTTTTTAAAATTATTTAAATTTGGATAAAGCAAGATTTTATTTAGTTAAACTTCCCATTATATCAATTACAATCTTCTTTTTTTGTTGTGTAATAGCTGCATTAATTCACCCAGGATCTCACAAAGAAATTATTGGCTATCAATCAGATTACTACTCTTTCATCCATAATTTTCTGAGTGAATTAGGAAGTTTACAAACAAATACAGACGAGACAAACCCAGCTATTATTCAAAAAGATAACACTCCGTCTATGCTTTTATTTAATGGGAGTTTGATTTTAATTGGGGTAACACTAATGCTATTTTACGTTAATTTTAAAAAAGTGTTTAGTCTTATTGAGGACTCTAGCAAGTCAATATTTTATTCTAAAATTACCATGCCAGTAGGGTTACTAGCAGGATTTTTTTATGCTGGAGTTGGATTGGTACCTCACGATCTTCATTTTGAGACGCATGTGTTTTTTGCAAATTATGCCTTTCTAACTCTTTTCATCCTTTGTATTCTTCACAGTCTTACGGTTTACCATTCTAACTCACTCAGCAACACCTATGTGCTAGGATATGTAGCCTTTTGTATCGTGCTATTTATTTATTTGAGAATTATATTTTATGGTCCTCAGATTGGTCCTGGAAAAATATATAGTGAAACAGATCTTATGCTACAAGTGATCGCTCAAAAGTCAATTGTACTAACATTTATGGCTGCCATCCTCCACCAAGTTTATGGATTTAATTTACTCTTGAATAAAAAAAGATAAAACAAAACTTCTTCATGCTACAAAAAAAAGGCTTACATCGCTGTAAACCTTTTTGCTCCCCCCTATTATTCAAAGTTGCAGCACAATTTCTTCTTTTGACGATCTACTCACCTTGTAAGAAATCCAATTCTCCTTCAACAATAACACTTGAAAATTTAGTGTAAACTTTCTCTTGTCTGTGCTGTGGTGACCAATAAATCATCTAGCATGTTGGTGTTTACATGTATTTTATTTAATATTTTTATAATTCAATCAATCAATATCTATATTGAATAAACATTAATAAACTTACATATGCCAAATAATTACATTATAAACTTATCAGAAGTTAAATTAAGCGATCTTGAATTAGTAGGAGGTAAAAACGCTTCTTTGGGAGAAATGATTCAAAACCTAGGG
>MDTG01188393.1_pt1 | contig 30466 bp, 29 predicted proteins | sample 811421 | NCBI WGS metagenome assembly MDTG01 (sample SAMN05326645, study PRJNA326480) | marine metagenome | isolation source: seawater | place: Pacific Ocean: South East | collected 2011 | reverse complement strand
TGAAGGAACTTCATAAATTGATTTAGCATTCAATGCAGGAATTACTGACTCTTTTTTTACATTACAAAATAAAGATATTTTAGAAATTGATTCTTGATCTATATGTTGCTCTGATCTACACATAATTATATCTGGCTGAATACCAGCATTGAGTAGTTCTTTAACTGAATGCTGTGTAGGTTTTGTTTTTAATTCACCTGCTGAACTTAAATATGGGATATATGTCATATGAATTAAGGCTGAAGATATACTTTTATCATTTCTTATTTGTCGTATAGCTTCTAAAAAAGGCAGAGACTCAATATCTCCAACAGTACCTCCAATTTCATAAATGACTATATCTTCTTTATTTAAATCACTATTAATAAAAGACTTTATTTCATTAGTTACATGAGGAATAACCTGAATAGTTGACCCAAGATAATCACCTTTCCGCTCTTTCAGAAGTACATTAGAATAAATTTTGCCTGATGAAACACTATCTGATTGTTTAGCTGATTGATTTGTAAACCTTTCATAATGACCAAGATCTAAATCTGTTTCTGCCCCATCATCAGTAACATAAACTTCTCCATGTTGATATGGACTCATGGTGCCTGGATCAACATTTAAATAGGGATCTAGTTTTCTAATTCTTACTCTAAAATTTCTACTTTTGAGAAGTGTTGCAAGTGCAGCTGAAGCTATTCCTTTTCCTAGAGATGAAGCCACACCACCCGTAATAAAAACAAAATGCATTACGGAATACCCTGTTATATAAGTGGATTAATTATAGCAAGAAAATATTATTTTTTTATTCTGGAATAGAAGGTTCTGCAGGTACAGAATTTTCCTCATTTATAGAAGGTAAGGATTCTAGCACGTTTTTATCAGATCCAATTGAGGCTGTGATGGTGAGAACCACACTCATCAACATAAATAGTGTTGCTACAATAGCTGTAAGTCTTGATAGTAAGTTTGCTGAACCTCGTGCTGACATCATTCCACCAAATGTTCCACCCCCCAATCCCAAACCTTCATTATCTGAACCTTGAAGTAATACGAGTATAACCAAAGCTATTGCTAGTAATAATTGAATTACAATAAGTGTAGTCATTTTTCTGCTTATATTTATTACTGGCTATTTATCAAGAAATAATTGAATTGAATTCACTAACTTTTAGTGATGCTCCACCAACTAAACAACCATCAACATTTTTTAAACTATTAATGTCATCGGAATTTAAGGCATTTACAGAACCACCATACAATATTTTAAAATTTTGATAATTTTTATTTATATTTTTTATAAAATCATGAACTTCTTTAATTTCATCAAGACTAGGAGTTAAGCCAGTTCCTATTGCCCATATAGGCTCATAGGCTAATATAGTATTTTGAAAATTAGCAATATCAGGAATACTTTGCTCAACTTGAGTTTTTAAAATTTCTTTTGTCATATTTTTATTTTTTTCCTCTAAAGTTTCACCAATACAAATTATTGGAATTATATTGTGTTGTATTAAAATTTTGGATTTTAAATTAATTTTATAATTATTTTCACTAAAATATTGTTTTCTTTCAGAATGGCCAACTATACAAAAATTAATATTATTTTCAGCAAGCATTTTCGCAGATATCTCTCCTGTGTAAGCGCCTTCTTCAAACTCAGAAACATCTTGAGATCCAGAATATAAATTTTTGCCGTTTGTTTTTAATTTATTTAAATAAATACTTGGAGAGCAAATAACTATGCAATTTTTAGAATTAATTGACAATTTTTGATAATAATCTTCTATAAAGTCAAAATTTCCATGTAATTTCCAATTTGCGATAAAAATTGAAGAAAAATTGCAAAAATCTATCATAATTACTTTTATTTATAGAAACTAATATTGTAGAAGCAACCAAAATTTTATGAGAGCATTAAATAAAGGTTGGATTGGTATAGCTTTAGTCATACTTTTTGGAGCAAGTTTATTCTTTTTTAGAGGCTCATCTAGGTATTCAAATCTATTTAATTCAGATAATTTTGTGGCAAATATATCTGGAACACCGATATCTACAACACAATTTATCAGATCTCTTGAAATGAATATTGGGCAATTTTCACAAATGATAGGGGAAGAATTATCTGGAGATCAAATAAGATCATTTCAAATTCATCAACTAGTTCTTCAAAATTTAGTTAATAATGCAATTTTTGAAAATGAATTTGATGATTTAAAATATATTTTAGATGACTCTGTAATAGCAAAAAAAACAAAAGAAAGATTTCCTAATTTATACCTTAACAATAAAATTAATGACGATGTATTAAATGATTTCTTAAAATCACAAAGATTAAAAATTGATGATCTTGTAAATATTATTAATTATGAAACTAGATCTGAAGTGTTTGATGAGTTAATTTTTAAAAAAAATTATCCCAGTGCATTTTCAAAGAAAATTCAACTTTTTAACGACCAAACAAGAAGTATTGATATATTTGAAATTCCATATGATGAGATAAATTTAATAAACTTTGCAGAGAATAATATAACTAAAAATAACAAAGAATTAATTAACTATTTTGAAGAAAATAAAAACAATTATATGAATCAAGAAAGTCGAGACATATCTTATATATTAATAAATAAAGAATTTTTTAAAAATAATTTTATTCCAAGTAGTAATGAGATTGAGAGCTATTTTAATGAAAATAAAAAAATGTTTATTATTCCAGAAAAAAGAACTTTTAAACAATTCAATTTTAAAACTAAAAATGAAGCGGAGAAATTTAAAAATGATACTTCTGGTTTTGAAATAGATAAAATAATTTCCTTCGCTGAAAAAAATGAAATACAGTTTAATCAATTTGAAAATGTCAGTAAAAATCAAGTTTTAGACGAGCTATCAAATGTTATATTTACATTAAGTGTAAATAATGTTTCAAATGTTATATCAACTACTTTGGCTCATCATATTGTTGTCCTCGATGAAATAACAATTAAAAGAGATAGATCTTTAGAGGAGGTATTTGAAGAAATTAAGCAAATACTAACAGATGTACAATTAGATAACTTTTTTAATGATTTAAAGTTAAATATTAATCAGCAAATTTTAGATGGTTTATCTATGAGTGAAATTGCTCAAAAAAACAAATTAAATATTGAAAAAATAAGTAAAGCACAACTTAACTCCGAAAAAGACAGCTTGATTAATCAAATTATTAATACAGGTTTTTCACAAAATAAAGATTTTATCAGTGATATTATTGAGTACGACCCTGATCGGTCTTTTATTTTAAATGTTGATAATGTATTTCCGTCAACCTTCAAAGAAATAGACATTGTATTAAATGATGTTAAATCAGATTTTATAAAATTTAAAAAATATAATTTTGCAAACGAGATTTATGAAAATATTAAAGACAGTAACGAATTAAATAAAATCTCTGAAGTTTTTGATACTAAACCCGAACAAATAAATATTAAAATAATGTCTAGTGATTTAAATCCAAGTTTTTTAACAGAAATATTTAATGCAAATTTAGGTGAAGTAATTTTTTATTCAGATGAAAATAATATTTACTTTGCTAAATCTAATGAAATTCAAATACCGAAAGAGACTCAAATATTAAAAGATATAAAACTACTATCAGAGTTAAAAAATGCTTTTGGAAACGAGATTATTAAGACTAAAAACATATCTATAAATAATGAATTAATAAATGGTCTTTTATCTCAATATAAATGATTATAAATAAACGTATCTTCATATCAAATTATAATAAAAATTTACCTCAAATATTAAACAAAAGTTTAATAGCTGATATAGAGACACCCTTTTCATCATTTTTAAAAATTACTAAGAAAGAAAAATTTTCATTTCTACTAGAGTCTGTAGAAGGTGGAACTAATAAAGGAAGATATTCACTGTTAGGTTGTGATCCAGATTTAATATGGAATGTCAAAAAAGGTAAACACTCAATCAAATATTTAGATTGCAAATATAATTATGATTTAAGCAGTAATCCGCTTAGTGCCTTAAGAGAATTAATTAATTTATCAAAAATCAAAAATTCAAAAAATAATGTCCCCTATCCAACTTTAGTTGGATATCTAGGTTATCCAATGATACAATATATGGAAGATATTAATTTACATAATAAAGATAATATAAATATACCTGATGCAACTTTAATTAGGCCTAAAATTGTCGCTGTATTTGATAATATAAGGGATGTAATATCATTAATGACAGTTTGTTATCCAAATAAGAATATATCAGCAGAAAAAGCATATAATAAATCACTATTACTTTTAAATAAGACAATAAAAAAATTGGAAAGAAGTATATTAAAATCAACAAATAAAAAAATAAAAAAAACAAAATTGAAATTTAAATCTAATTTTAAAAAAGAAGAGTTCTTCAAAATAGTTAAAAAGGCAAAAAAATATATAAAAGAAGGAGATATATTCCAAGTAGTTCCATCTCAAAGATTTGAAAGTAAATACAACTTAAAGGCAATTGATTTGTATAGATCATTGAGACGTCTGAACCCCTCACCATATCTAGTAAATTTAAATTTTGATAAATTTGGTATTGTTGCTTCTAGTCCAGAACTAATGGTACAGCTTAGAAATGACAAAGTTACAATTAGACCCATTGCAGGCACAAGAAGAAGAGGAAAAAATGCTACAGAAGATATTGCACTTTCGAAAAATTTACTGAATGATCAAAAAGAATTAGCTGAACATTTAATGCTACTAGATTTAGGAAGAAATGATGTTGGTAGAGTTTCTAAAAAAGGCTCTGTTAAAGTGACTGAAAAAATGATTATAGAGTACTACTCTCATGTTATGCATATTGTATCAAATGTAGAGGGATCTATAGACAAAAAGCTAGATGCAATAGATGCTTTAGTGGCTGGTTTTCCTGCTGGAACAGTCTCAGGTGCGCCAAAAATTAGAGCAATGGAAATAATTGAAGAACTAGAAAATCTAAATAGAAGTTTTTATGCAGGTTGTATGGGTTATTTTGATTCAAATGGAGATATGGATACATGTATAAGTTTAAGAACAGGTTTAGTTAAAAATAAAAAGTTATATGTTCAAGCAGGTGCTGGAATTGTTTATGATTCAATACCAAAAAATGAACATGAAGAAATTTTGAATAAAGCTGGAGCATTGATGGCAGCAGCAGAAGATTCATATAAGTTTTAAATATGATACTATTAATAGATAATTATGATAGTTTTACATATAACGTTAAACATTACTTATTGGACTTAAATCAAAAAGTAGTAGTTTATAGGAATGATAAAATTAATATAAAAAAAATTCTTAAACTCAAGCCTAAAGCAATAATTTTGTCACCTGGGCCCTGCACACCAAATGAAGCTGGTATAAGTCTTAATGTAGTATCAGAATTAGCATCAAAATTTCCAATTCTTGGAATTTGTTTAGGACATCAAACAATAGGACAGGCTTTAGGATGTAAGATAATTAAGTGTAAAGAAATTATGCATGGGAAAATTGATACAATTAATCATTTTGGTCATTCTATTTTTAAAAATATTGGCAAAAAATTTATGGCAACAAGGTACCATTCACTTATAATTGATAAAAGTACAATACCTAAAGATCTTATTATCACTGCTGAAACTGATAAGAAAATTATTATGGGCATTGCACATAAGAAATTGCCGATATTTGGAATGCAATTTCATCCAGAAAGTATAGGTACTGATTCAGGAAGTATTATTTTAAAAAATTTTTTAAGCTTAACAGAATGATAGATCAAAAATTAATTTTAGATAAAATACTTAATAAGAAAAATCTCAATATTGAAGAAAGTATGTATATATTTAATAAAATTATGAGTGGAGATTTGGATGATATTAAAATTACATCAATTTTAATTGGTTTAAAGTTAAAAGGTGAAACAAAAGAAGAAATTATTGGTGCAGCAAAAGTAATGAGAGAAAAATCTTTACAAATTAATTCACCTCAAAATACAATTGATACATGTGGAACCGGTGGAGATATGAAAGACACGTTAAATATATCGACAAGTTCAGCAATAGTAGCGGCAAGTGCTGGTGTTACTATAGCAAAGCATGGAAATCGTTCAGTTAGTTCGAAATCTGGTTCTGCAGATATGTTAGAAAAAATTGGGTATAAAATCTCTAATAATTTAAAAGAATTAGAGAAGTCACTGTTAAATAAAAATTTTTGTTTTTTATTTGCACAAAATCATCATTTAGCTATGAAAAATGTTATTTATGTTCGAAAAAATTTAGCCACACGAACAATATTTAATTTGTTAGGACCGTTGACCAATCCAGCAAAAGCAAGTAAACAACTTTTAGGAGTCTATTCTAAAAATTTAGTTTCCATGCACTGTAGTTGCCTAAAAGATTTAGGTTCTAAAAATGCGTTAGTAGTTCATGGATTAGATGGTTTAGATGAAATTAGTTTATCTGATAAAACGTATATAAATGAATTAAAGGATAATAAAATTCTTGAATACACTTTCGATCCAAGAGACTATGGATATAATTTAATTAGATTAGAAGAAATTAAAGGTGGTGATCCTGAATATAATGCTAAATGTTTTCATAAAATGATAAATGGTGAATATAAAAAATTTCAGGAAATTATTGAAATTAATGCTGGTGCAGCAATATATTTATCTAATCTAACAAATAATTTTAATGATGGTTTTAAGTTAGCAAAAAAAGTTATTGAAGAAGGAATTACAAAAAAATTTGTAAATTCATTAATTCATGGTTAACATTCTTCAAAAAATTTGTAATTACAAATCTAAGGAATTAGAACAAACAAAGAAAAGATGTTCTTTTAAAACTTTAGAAAAATTAATATCTTCAAAATTAGAGAAACGGGATTTTAAAGATAAACTGATTTTAGCGCAAAAAAATAAAAAAAATTTTATAATTGGAGAATTAAAAAAACAAAGCCCAAGCGCAGGTGAAATAGTTTTAGATTATATACCAGAAGATATAGCAATAATATATGAAAGATCAGGTATTGGAGCTTTATCAATTTTGACTGAAAGTAATTTTTTTTTAGGCAACATTGACCATTTGTCTCTTGTAAAGAAAAAATCAAATTTACCAATCTTAAGAAAAGATTTTATTATTGATAGATATCAAATATTAGAAAGTAAGATTTACCAAGCGGATTGTATATTATTAATTTTGTCAATATTAACAGATAAACAAGCTTTAGAATTCATTAATTTCGCAAATGAACTAAAACTAGATTGTATAATTGAAGTACATGATGAAGAAGAGCTTAAAAGAGCACTGAAACTAAACTATCCTATAATAGGAATTAATAACAGAAATCTTAAGAGTCTTGATGTAGATTTAAATAATTCAATAAATTTGAATATAAATTTAACAAATGATTTTACCTTAATTGCAGAAAGTGGCATAAAAAATCCAGATGATATAAAAAAATTTAATTCATCAGGAATTTATAATTTTTTAATAGGTGAAAGTTTGTTAAAATCTAAAGATAAAGAAAAAAAGATTGGAGAATTACTTTTAAATGAATCATATAAATAAAAAAGGTAATCCACATATAGTTGATGTATCTAATAAAGATATTACAGAAAGGGTGGCTATTGCATTTGGTGAAATTAAATTTGATAAACAAACATATACAAAAATAAGAAGTTTTAAGACTAAAAAAGGAAATCTTGAAAAAACTGCTATAATTGGTGGTATAATGGGTGCAAAAGAAACTGCTAGATTAATTCCACTATGTCATAATATTCCTATTAATCATATTAATATTGACGTTAAAAAAAATGATAAAAAGTTCTGCTTAATTATTGAAAGTACTGTAAAAACAAATGCAAAGACTGGGGTTGAAATGGAAGCTTTGACAGCTGTTACGATAAGTTGCCTTACAATCTATGATATGTGTAAATACTTAAATAAGAAAATTACTATACAAAATATACATCTTGTTTCAAAAACTGGTGGTAAATCTATTTTATAAATTATTGAAATATATGTATTTTTATTTTTGTTCTTGTTTTGATCATGAAGAACATATATAGAACAAATAATGTTAACAAAAAAACAAAAAGAATTATTTGACTATTTAAAAGAATACATTTCTAGTAATCAAATTTCTCCATCCTTCGAAGAAATGAAAGAAGCAGTAAATTTAAAATCTAAGTCTGGAATTCATAGATTAATAACTAGTCTTGAGCAAAGAGGCTTCATAAAGAGATTAAAACATAAAGCAAGGGCAATGGAAATTATTGAAAAAGACATAAATATAAATAATTTTAATTTGGAAAGTATAAATATCCCTTTAATTGGTGCTATTGCAGCAGGTGAAGCAATTGAAGCTATTAATAACACTAATGATTTTATATCCGTTCCAACTTCAATGATATCTCCTAATTCTAAATATTTTGGTCTTAAAGTTAAAGGGCTATCAATGATTGATAAAGGAATATTTGATGGTGATATAGCTATAATTCGTAAAACTAATCATGTAGAAAATGGTAAAATTGCTGCAGTTTTAACTCAAGATAATGAGGTGACTTTAAAAACCATTAAATTTGACAAAGACAAAGTTATGTTGATACCGGCAAACCAGTCTTATCATGCTAAAGAGTACAAAACTGGTGAAATTCAAGTTCAAGGTACTTTATCTGGAATTATAAGAAAATATATTTAATAGTTATCTCTAGATAACATGACCAAATATATAACAAGATTTGCACCTTCTCCAACAGGTAATTTACATATAGGCAGTGCTAGAACTGCACTACTGAATTATATCATTACTAAAAAATTTCCTTCATCCAAGTACTATTTAAGAATTGAAGATACAGATAAATTAAGATCAAAAAAAGAATTTACACAAAATATACTTGATGGACTATCATGGCTAGGTATTAAATGGGAAAATGATATTCAAATACAGTCAAAAAGAATTGAAAGGCATCAAGAAGTAGCAAAGAAATTATTAGAAAAAAAATACGCTTATAAATGCAATTGCACGGAAGAAAAATTAAATGACAAAAGAGAAATTATTAAAAAAAATAAAAATATTTCAAAAAAAATTTGTATAGACTGCAAAAATAATAACGATGTACAAAATTTATCAGATGGTTTTGTAGTTAGATTAAAACTACCCGAAGATGGAGAATTATTAATAAATGATAAAATTCAAGGTGAAATAGTAGTAAAAAATAAAGAATTAGATGACTTTATTTTACTTAGAAAAGATCAGACACCAACATATATGTTATCAGTTGTTGTTGATGATAATGATTTAGGTGTTAATTTTATAATTAGAGGTGATGATCATTTAAATAATGCTTTTAGACAATTTTATATTTATAAATACTTAAATTGGAAAATACCTGAATATGCACATATTCCTCTAATACATGGAGAAGATGGCTCAAAGTTATCGAAAAGGCATGGTGCTGTTGATGTTTTAGAATTTAAGAGGAATGGATACTTAAAGGAGGCTATAATTAATAACTTAATATTACTTGGATGGTCTCCTAATAATAATGAAATTATTGGAATAAAAGAAATTATTAAATCATTTGAAATCAATAAATTATCTAAATCTTCAAGTATATTTAGTTATAATAAACTTAATTTTTTTAATAATTATTATTTACGTAAAGAAAATGGATTTAAGGAATTTGAAGATTATTGCAAAAATCACGAAAAATTGAAAAATTTAATTGAAACAAATAAAGATAAAATGGAATTAATTTTTGAGACTTATAAAAAGAATTTAAACAATTTTAGTGAATTATTAGATATTGTAGATGTTTATTTTGATGTAAATTATAAGATTAATAGCAATGAAAGCTTAAATAAAGAGTTTAAAGACATTGCATATGACTTTATAACAAAGCTCAATAATACTTCAAATTGGACAAGAGATGAAGTTCAGAAAACTATTGAAGATTTTCTAAATATAAAAAAGTTAAAATTTCCAGTTTTAGGCAAACCTTTAAGATATTTACTCATTAATTCATACAATGGACCATCAATTTCGGATATTTTTGTTATATTAGGAAAAAAAGACTCAATAGATAGGCTAAATCAATATATAGAGAAAATTAATTATGGCAGACTACGAAGATAAAAAAACAAAAAATAAACAATTTACACTATTTAATGACGAAACAGGAAAGTCTTATCATTTACCAATTATTGAAAGTAAAGAAGGTCCAAATGTTATAGATATTAGAAAATTATATCAGGAGACTGGTTTATTTACTTTTGATCCAGGTTTCACATCGACTGCATCATGCGAGTCAAAAATTACTTACATAGATGGTAATAAAGGCATACTTAGACACAGAGGTTATGATATACATGATTTAGCTTCAAAAAGTGATTTTCTAGAGGTTTGTTATTTGTTGTTACATGGTGAGTTGCCTTCTCCAGAAGATAAAAAGAAATTTAATACTGTTATTACAAATCATACAATGCTCCATGAACAATTAGTTTACCTTTATAGAGGTTTTAGAAGAGATGCTCATCCTATGGCAATTATGGTTGGTGTCGTTGGGGCTTTATCTGCTTTTTATCACGATAGTACAGATTTTTCAGATCTCAATCAAAGAATGATAGCCTGTCATAGATTAATTGCAAAAATACCTACCATAGGAGCAATGGCTTACAAATATTCAGTTGGACAACCTTTTGTGTATCCTAGAAATGATCTTTCGTATGCCGAAAATTTTTTATACATGACATTTTCCGTTCCATCTGAAGATTTTAAAATTAGTCCAAAAATTGTAAAAGCCATGGATAGATTTTTTATGCTCCATGCTGATCATGAACAGAATGCTTCAACTTCAACAGTTCGGTTAGCTGGTTCATCAGGTGCAAACCCTTTTGCTTGTATTGCAGCAGGTATTGCCTCCTTATGGGGCCCAGCTCATGGTGGTGCAAATGAGGCTGTAATCAAAATGTTGGAAGAAATTGGTGACGTTTCAAATATTCAAATATTTATTGATAAAGCGAAAGATAAGAATGATCCATTTAGATTAATGGGTTTTGGACACAGGGTTTATAAGAATTATGACCCAAGAGCGAAAGTAATGAAAGAGAGCGCTCATGAAGTACTCTTGGAATTAAATATGCAAGATGATCCTCTATTAAAAATAGCTATAGAGTTAGAGAAAATTGCATTAAAAGATGATTATTTTATACAGAAAAAATTATTTCCTAATGTAGATTTCTATTCGGGTATTATTTTAAAAGCACTTGGTTTTCCTACAAGTATGTTCACAGTTTTATTTGCAATTGGAAGAACTGTCGGATGGATTTCTCAATGGAAAGAAATGATTGAAGATCCAGTTAATAAAATTGGAAGACCTAGGCAACTTTATACAGGATATAATTCAAGACAATATCAAGTAGAATCATCAAGAGAAAAAAAATCAATTTTTAATTGGCTTTGGAAAAAATAACTAATTAATAATATCAATAATCCTCTTTACACTTATATCATATGGACTCTTATTAGTTTCAATATGTGGTAAATATAAATTTACATTTTTAATTTGCTCTTCCCTAAAATTATTATCAGTTGTAATTTTTATGAACATATTGATTAAATCATTTTTATTAAGTTTAGAATTAATAATCTCTGGTATAATTATCTTATTACTTACAATATTTAAAATAGAAACCATTCTAATTTTAACAAACATTTTTAAAATTAATTCAGTTATAAAATTTAATTTATAAATAATAATTTGAGGTATATTCCTTTTAGCAATCTCTAATGTAGCTGTTCCAGAACATGTAATACTTATAAATACATTCTCATAATATCTATCAAACATGTCAATTTTATCAGATATGATGGTATTAGTAGTCCAAATACGTGTTTTTTCTTCTATTGTTTTAGTAAGGTGGGGAAGAGTTGGTATAAATATTGACCATTCAAGTTTATTTAAACTAATATATTTTTCAATTGCATCAAAATAAGGAAATAATTTATTGACTTCATTAACTCTGCTACCAAAAAGAAAGGAGATATATTTGTAATTAATATTTTTTTTTCTTTTACTAATATGAAATATTGGATGACCAATAACAGTAGAAATAATATTTGGAAAATTAAAATATTTTTTTTCGAAATCAAATAGTAAAAAAATTTCGTCAAATATATTAGCAAATTTCTTTGCTCTATTTTTTCTCCAAGCCCAAACAGTTGGTGCAACTATGTGAATAATTTTATTTGAATAATTTTTTTTCCTCAAAGATTTAACTAAATTATAATTAAAATCAGGTGAATCAATACAAATAATTAAATCATAATTGTTTTCAATAATTTTATTCTTTAAAAAATTAATCATTTTAATATATTTTCTTATTGAAAAAATAATTTCAATAAGACCAATAGATTTAAACTCTGAAATATCAAAAAATTTATTATTTATATATTTTTCTGAATTAAAACCACAAACACCATCAATTTCAAAAGTATATTTTTTTAATCTTTTTATAATATTAAAACATATATTTTCACCAGATTGTTCAGTACAACATATAAAAATTTTTTTTTTCACTTACTTAACTGTACTGAAGAAATAAATATTTTATTTTGATTTGCAAATTCAACGATTTTGTTTTTATCCAATATTAAGCACTTAAATTTTTCTAAAAAAATTCCTTCGTAATTAAATTTTTTTAAATTTTTTATTGTTTGCAAACCTATCAAAGGTATATCAATTAAATTACTTTGATCTTTTTTAGAAAATTTTAATAATATACCTCGATCACCTTTTCTCTTGTATTCACTGCATCTCTTTATTAAATTATCTGTACCCTCTATGGCTTCAAGTCCTAAAACTAACTTATTTTGTACAATTATAGATTGACCGATATCAGCCTTTTTAAAATAATTATAAATTGATTTTGCTTTTAATAAATTTTGTTGAGCATATTTTGAAGGTTTATAAATTGATAGATTATCCTCTATCGAAAAGAGTTCTGGACAAAATTTAGTCCAATTAAAAAAAGAAAATCCATTTTTTTCAAAGATATTTTTTATAGATACTAATAGACTATTATCACCTTTTTGCTCCAGAAGTAAACTTTTTGCAAGTTTTATAGTTTGAAAATCATAACTAATTTCATTTATACTTGGGCGTTTAATACTTCCTGCAAAAATGATTTTTTTAATATTATTTTTATTTAATAGATTGATTATTTTTTTTAATGAAAGTTTATCTAGGGTAATATATTTTTCATTTTTATAAATATCTTTATCACCAATTTTATTTAACAAAATATATGTAATATCAAAATTTTTTCTAATTAAAGAATTTCCAATATATAGTGGTAAATTTCCATCTCCAGATATTATACTGATTTTATTCATTATCTAAAAAACATAGTCCTCTTTTTGAATCATTTTTTATAAATTTTATAATTTCAATAATTTCAACAATATTTTTCTCTAATTTTAAGTTATCTATGTTTTTAAGTATTGTATTTTTATTATCAAAAATATTCTTTAGTGTTTTGTTTATTTTGTTGATTGATATGCTATCCAATCCTTTTCTTTTCAAACCAATTATGTTTATCCCTTTTAAATTTTCTCTAATGCCTAAATATAAACCATATGGAATTATATCTTTTTCAACACCACTCATTCCACCAATCATTGCAAATTTACCAATTCTAACAAATTGGTGTACAGCTGAATTACCTCCCAGAATAGCATTTTCATGAATTTCAACATGACCTGCAAGAGTAGCATTATTTGCCAATATTACATTAGAAGATATAATACAATCGTGTGCAATGTGAGAACCTACCATAAATAGACAATTATTTTTAATTATAGTTTTTAGTCCCCCGCCAATTGTACCTGGATTAACTGTTACATTTTCCCTAAATTTATTATTGTTTCCAATTTCTAAAAAAGAATTTTCATTTTTAAATTTTAAATCTTGAGGATCTGATCCAATAGAACAAAAAGGGTAAAATGTATTATTATTTTCAATATTTGTATTACCTATAATTGAAACATGTGAAATTAATTTATTATTTTTTCCAATTTTAACATTATCCCCTATTACACAATATGGACCTATATAATTAGATTTATCAATTTTATACTTACTTGAAATTATTGCCGTATGATGAATCACAATAATTTATTAAAATAAATTCATATGATTAAAATAAATAATTTATTACAAATTATTACCTATATGTGATCATTGCTGAAAATTCAGATTCACTTACTTTTTTTTCTTCTTTAAAGCAAATACCATAAAATTTATATACATCTTTAACTTTATTAACAAATTTAACTTCAAATTTTACTGTATCATCAGGCAAAATAGGTTTTCTAAATTTTGCTTTATTAACACTCATAAAAAGAACTGATTTTTCTTTATATTCTCTCAATTTATATGATACAACAATGCCTGCTGTTTGAGCCATAGCTTCTACGATAATAACTCCAGGAACAATTGGATTATTTGGAAAATGTCCTTCAAAAAAATATTCGTCTTTTGCAAATTTCTTGTAAGACACACCATGTTCACCAGGTACTAATATTTCACATGTATCAACAAATAAAAATGGATCTCTATGTGGGATTAACTCTTTAATTTCAGATTTATGTATTATCATTCAAATTCTTAAATTTTATTAATTCTTTTTTCCATAATTTTATGTCTTTAGCAGGAAATCCAGCAACAATCATTCCATCTTTCAAGTTTTTTGTAACACCACTTTTGGCTGCAATTGTTACATTTTTTCCTAATATTAAATGACCAGATATACCAGCTTGACCTCCTATTACAACATTATCTCCAATTTTTGTGCTTCCAGCAATACCGACTTGAGCTGCAATTATAGCATGTTTTCCAATAATTACGTTGTGTGCAATTTGCACTAGATTATCAATCTGGGAATACTCACCTATTTTTGTTGTTTCAAAAACTGCTCTATCTATTGTCGTATTGCTTCCAATTGTTGAATGATTACCTATTAATACATTACCGTGATGAATAATTTTCTTTTTTGATTTTGGATCAAATCCAAAACCTGAACCTCCTATAATAGCACCAGATTGTATTTCACAGTTTTCTTCTATTATTGCATTGGATATTGAAACATTATTGTGAACGATTGAATTTTTTTTAATAATTACATTTGGTCCAATTGTTGTATTTGGACCGATAATTACACCGCTCATTATATGACAATTTTTATCAATATTTGTAAAAGAGTCTATTTGTACTTTACTATCAATTTTTGCCTCTTTACTAACATTTGCTGTTTTAGAAATTATACCACTTGATTTTTTATTCTTATCTCCAAATAAACCAGTTAATATAGCTAATACATAATATGGATCATCAACTATAATTGGTTTGCAAGAATTGGGCAAATATTTTACAAATTTTTTGTTTATAATACATGCTTTAGATTTAGTTTGCTTTAAATTTTTTAAATATTTTATATTAGAAAAAAAAGTTAAATCATTCTTTGTAGCATTTAATATTGGCTTAATATCATGCACATATTCATCTAATTTCAAATCAGATTTAAATTTTATATTATTTTTATGCAAATAATTAAATAATAATGAATTTTTAATTTTTTTCAAAACTCTCAAATCCTAGATCAAACTTAATTTTATTCAATTTTATTTCAATATCACTAGTAATATTAATTGAATTTGATGCAAGAATATAATTATCTGTATCTAGCAAAAGGTCTATATTATTTTCCCTTGCATAAGTTTCTAGCAAATTAAATACTTTTTTTAAAATAATATTTCTAATTTTAGAAATTTCATCATTATAGTGATTATTATAATTTTCAACTAATAAACTAAATTCTTGATAATTTTGATTGTAATCAAAGATCAATTCATTGAGTTCAGCATCATCTAGTATTAGTTTTGAGTTTTCAAATTCTTTTATTTGATTTGCAAATGTTTGTTCTTCTTTTTCAAAGTATTCTAAATATTTTTTTTGATCCTTTTTAATTTCAGAAATTATTTTTAAATATTGTGGATTATTTTCTATTATATAATCAATATCTACAACAAAAATATTTATGGCTAATGAAGAGTTATAATAAAAAAGAAATATAAAAAAAAATATATATTGTATGACTTTATTCAATCTATATTTCCAACTGAAAATAAGAACATTCTTTTAATATCGTAACTTTCATCAGATAATGGGAATCCCCATGTTAAACCGATTGGGCCGATTGGAGAATAATATTTAATACCAAATCCATACGATGCTCTAAATTTTTCATCACTTTGCGTAGGTTCAGTCTTATTTTGCCAGACAATACCGTAATCATTAAAAAAATTTAAATAAATTGGAAAATCACTATTATCAAAAATCTCCCTTGAAAAATCAAATTTAGTTACAAATAAATTTTCTCCTCCAATGTATGAAGTTCTTGAGTTTCTTGGGCCTGCACCAGATACATCAAAACCCCTAAGCCACCTTCCACCTAAAGAAAATTTATCATCAGTAAGTATGTCATTATTTCCTAATGATGTAATGTTCCCTACTCTAGTTTGATTTGAGAAAATGTTTTTATTAATTTGCTTATAATTTTTAATTGTAATCATGTTTTTAATGTATCCATTTGAAGAACTTGTGGGAGTTTCTATTAGATTGCTTAAAGCAATAGATCTTCCATTTTTAGGAATAATTAGGGAATTTAACGTTGAGTAAAAAAGGTTATTTTTTAGTAAGAAACTTACATTTTCACCAGAAGAACTGCCTATTGTATTAGATACTTTTGAAGAGTCGGTAATTATATAATCTTTAATTAGGTAATTAAGATCAATATTATGTCTCAAATTTTTATTTATGTCATAACTAATTCCAGAACCTATGTTAAAAGTATTTAATTTGTATGAACTTGTTTTTGAAAAATCTTCCTCAATATAGTTAGTGGACACTTTATAGTTTACATTATCTTCGTATATTAATCTATCTTCAGTTTCTAAAGTAAATTGATTCTTATCTGAAGAAGTATTGACTAAAGCCTTTATTGATCTTCCTGTGCCTCCAAAATTTCTTTCACTCAAACCAGCAACTACAGCAAATCCCTCAATTGTACCAATTGCTAATCCAGCATTTACAGAGCCAGTTTGTTTTTCATCTACATTAATGTTGATATCATACAAATTTTCACCAACTTCTTGTTTTTGTATAGTCACCTTTTCAAACAATCTTAGGCTTCTTAATTTTTTCTCAATTCTATTTATTTGTGAGATATATATTGGATCACCTTCAGATAATTCCAATTCTCTTCTAACCACATAATCAAAAGTTCTTGTATTTCCATATATATTAATTTTATTTGTATAAATTGGCTCAATGTTAATAATTTGAAATATTATATCGACTTTATTATCGGAGAGTTTTTGCAGAGGTTTTATTTCAAAAAACTTGATACCACTATCAATTATTAGATTTGCTATCTTATCTTTTGTATCTTCTATTTTTGAGATAGAAAAATCTTGATTTGATTTAATACTATCTTCAATTAATATGATTAAATCATTTTCTAATTTTGTATTTATTATGTTATTTTTATCAAGTATTTCTATCTTATTGAAAAAATATTTTTTGCCTTCATTAATTTGATAATAAATATTAACTTTATTAGATTTTAAATACTCAATATTGAAATCAATTTTTATATCTCTAAAACCTTTATTAATGTAATATTCAGAAATTATTTGTAAATCATTTTGTATTAAATATTTTTTAAAGTTATTATTAGCAAATATATTTTTTAAAGATTTTGTTTTAGATCTAATTATTGATTTTAAAACAATATTATCAATAGAAGTATTTCCATCAAATATAATTTTATTTATTTTAGTAATATCACCTTCATTTATATCAAAAATTAAATCAGCACTATTAGATGAATTATCTATTTTTTTATTATAAGATATATCTATGTTATTATAGCCAAATGATTCGTAAATTTTTGTTGTTTCTATAATAAATTCATTAATTAAATTAGGATTTAAATTATTAATATTTAAGCTATTTACAATTTCAAAAAGTTCTTCATCCTTAAGGCGATCATTATTTTCAAAGAAAATATTATTAATATTTGGATATTCTTTTATATTTATTATATATCCTTGCTCTGTAATTTTAATTATAACATTTTCAAATAATTTTGATTTATCTAATGTTTTTAATAAGTAATTAGAATAATTTTCCGAAATATTTTCTGGTTTTTTATCAATAATTGATAGAATAGCATTTTCATCTGTATATTTATTTCCAATTATAGAGATTTGTATTTCATTTGAATAAGATGATTTTAAAATAATAATAGTAAATAAAAAACTAAATATTAAGTTTAAAATTACTGGATATAGTATTCTCAATTTCTTCATGATAGTTTATAATTTCTTCAATATTATTTAACGAAGAATGTAGGTTTAAGGAAACAGTTTTTTTGATTATTCTATAAATATCTGTATATTTTATTAAGTTTTTTTTAAATAAATTAACAGCGAATTCATTACCAACATTAAACTTTATAATATTTGAAGGCTTATTTTTATCAATATTTAAAAAATACCTATAAATAGGAAATATATCATTTTGTACATTTCTAAAATTTAAAGAATTAAAATATTTCAATTCATATTTTGGAATATTTATATTTTTAACATTTAAATTATTTTTTAAAAAATTAAGTATTGGAACGCCCATATCATTTTTAAACATTATTAAGTTAGTTATAAAATTATTATTTTCAATTATAGAATGTACAAGAGCCTCGGGGTGAATTAATATATCCAAATTGTCATATGATAAATCAAATAAATATTTTGCTTCTACAATTTCTAAACATTTATTAACCAATGTAGCTGAATCAATGCTATTTTTATAACCCATTTTCCATTTAGGATGTTTTATAGCCTCATTAAATGAAATATTTTTTAAAGTTGAATATTTTTTATTTAGAAAAGGTCCTCCAGAAGCTGTTATGATAATTTTTTTTATATTATTAATTTTTTTAGAATTATTAAAAAAACTAAATAAAGAATAATGCTCAGAATCCAAAGGTATAATATTTGTTTTTTTGAAAATATTTTTTTTTTTAAATAAATGACCGGCAGAAACAATTGCTTCTTTACTAACTAATCCAAGATTATTAGTGTTTATAACTATATTTTCTAAATAATTTAGAGATTTGTATCCTGATACAGAAAGAATTGTGTAATCTGACTGAGAAGAATATAAATATTCTTTTAAATCTTGTTTGTATAATATTTTTGTTTTTTTTGGAATTTCATTTTTTATTCTTAATAATGCTTTGTTATTATTTAGATGTATATATTTAGGTTTATATTTTTTTACTTGAAATAAAAATTCTTTATAATTTTTGTTTGCAACAATTAAATTAATTTTTATATTAGGAAAGTAGGATGAAATAATATTCAATGAATTTTTACCAATAGTACCTGTGCTTCCAAAAATATTTATATTCATTGAAATAATCTTATCATTATAGAATATGGTATAACTGCTAAAACAAAACTATCAAACCTATCAAAAAAACCTCCATGCCCTGGAAGAAAATTACTAGAATTTTTTAAACCATTTATCCTTTTAAATAAAGACTCAATAATATCACCTAAAATTCCAGTAACAATAATGACTGATATAAATATAAATATCTTAATATTTATGTTTATAAGCAAATAATTACAAAATAAAATACCACATAAATATGACATTATAATTCCACCAGCAAAACCTTCTAAAGTTTTATTTGGACTAATTTTCAAAAGCATTTTTCTTTTTCCAATTACTTTTCCAAACAAATAGGAAAATATATCAAGAGATATTATTATAATAATCATTAAATGAAAATAAATTAAATTATCATTATTAATTTTGCTTATAAAATAAAATATAATTGAAATTATTAAATACAAAAAAATTAATATTTTATATTTATGAAAAAAAAATATTACTTCAGATAAAATTAAAAGATAAATTAAGATAACTAAATAAAAAATATAGTTAGTATTAATTTTTATCAAAGTAATATAAATACATATAAATAAAAAACTTATTATTGATCTAAATATAAAGTTATTATAAACCATATTTTCTATCAATTTTATCATATTCTTCAATAATTGAGACTAGTTCATCAATTGAAAAATCAGGCCATAAAGTTTTTGTAAAAAAAAGTTCAGTGTATGTTAAATTATACATTATGAAGTTACTTAATCTTTTGTAACCACCCGTTCTAACTAATATGTCAGGGTCAGTAGAAGATTTTAAAGAAAATAATTTCCTTAAATCCTTTTCATTATTTATATTTATACTATCAGTATTTTTAGAATATTTTAATAGCACATCTTTTATTTCATTTTTAAATCCATAGTTGAATGCTAGATTAACTTTTAATTTACAATCTTTATTTTTAATTTTATCTACATTGTTAAATATTTGAATAATTTTACTGGGTAGATTTTCTCTTCTACCAAAAATATAGAGATCGACATTATTTTTTTTTATTAATTTGTTTATTAAAGTTGAAAAGTTATCATAGATTATTTTATATATAAGCTCGACAGAAGTTCTGTGGTAATTTTCAGAAGATAAGGTAAATAGGGTAATTTCTGAAATATTTGAACTTAAAGAATAATCTATTATTTCTTTTATTTTATCGAAACCTTTTTTATAAGCTTGAATTTTTGTAGTTTTATTTTTGATAGACCATCTATTATTGCCATCTAGTATAAAAGCAATATGAATTGACTTATTATCAATCAAAGTCAGACTTTCATTATATCATTTCTTTTATCTTCTAAAAGATTATCTATTTTTAGAGTATATTCATCAGTTGATTTTTGTACTTCATTTATATATTTTTTTAATTCATCTTCTGAAAGATTATTATCTTTTTTATCCCTCTTTTTTGCTTCAATAAAATCTCTTCTTATATTTCTAATAGATACTTTAGATCTTTCAGCATATTCTGAAGCAACTTTAGTTAGTTCTTTACGTCTTTCCTCACTAAGTTTTGGTATTGGTAATCTTATTAATTGTCCATCTACTTGAGGATTTAACCCAAGACTTGACTCCAAAATAGCATTTTCTATACTTTTAGTCATTGTATTATCCCAAACTTGTATTGATAAAGTGCTTGAATCAGGAACTGAAATATTTCCTAACTGATTAATTTGAGTTTTAGATCCATAAGCTTCAACTACGATATTATTTAACATATCTGGAGAAGCTCTAGAAGTACGTAAAGAAGAGAGTTCTTTTTCGAAATGCTTTAAAGCTACATTCATTTTATCTATTAATTGCTGATCAAACATTATCCAATTCTACTATATTCTCCTTTATGTTTCAAAACACTTATTAATGAATTTTTTTTAAAAATATTAGTGATATATATAGGAATATTAGAGTCTTTAGCCAAACTAATAGCAGTTAAATCCATTACTTTAAGATTTCTTTTTATAACTTCAGTGTATCCTATTTTCTTAATTAACTTTGCACTTTTATCTTTTTCAGGATCTTTACTGTAAATACCATTTACTTTTGTTGCTTTTATTATTAGTGAGCAATCTAATTCAGATGCTCTTAAAGACGCCGAGGTATCAGTTGAAAAAAAAGGGTTTCCAGTTCCTGCAGCAAAAATTACAATTCTATTTTTTTCAAGATGTCTAATTGCTCTTCTTCTAATATAGGACTCAGCTATTTGTGACATTGAAATTGCAGATTGTACTCTAGTGGGGACATTTATTTTTTCCAAACTACTTTGAAGCGAAAGTGCATTCATGACTGTGGCTAGCATTCCCATATAATCTGAAGTTGATCTATCAATTCCTTCAGATGCACCTTTAATTCCTCTAAATATATTACCGCCACCAATTATAAGACAAATTTGATATTTATTTTTGTAAACCTTTTTAATTTCTTTAGATATAGAATTTATTGTTGATACATCTATCCCATAATCACCATTTCCCATTAATGCTTCGCCAGAAACTTTAATTAAAATTCTATTTTTCATTAAGTAAGACTGATCAATTTAAAAAAATTTATTTCAAATGAATATTCTTTTTCATATTCTTCTAATAGTTTTTTTATTGTTTTATCTGGATCTAAAACATAGTTTTGATTTAAAAAAGTTACTTCAGAATAAAATTTGTTCATTTTTCCTTCTAAAATTTTATCAATAATATTAGAAGGTTTACCAGAGCTAGCAATTAATTCTTTTTGAATTTTCTTCTCTTTATCTATAATATTAATATCTAAGTCTGGTATGTCTATTGACTCAGGCTTCATAGCTGCAATATGCATACATAAATTTTTAGATAATTCCTCAATTTTTTGGTCAATTTTTGAAGATTGATAACTTATTATTGAAATTATTTTACCTATGTTTTTTTTATAATTATTATGAACATAATATGCAAAGTTTTGATTTTTTTTATTAAAACATATTAATTCAGTGATCAATATGTTTTCACCAATTTTAGCAATCATATTTTTTAGATGTTCAGATATTAAAGACCCATTATAGTTAATTTTCATAAATTTTTCTAAATCTAAATCTTCATTTGATGAACTTAATGCAGCTTCACCTAACTCATCCATAAAATTTAAAAAAGTTTCACTTTTAGCAGCAAAATCAGTTTCAGAGTTTAATTTTAAAACTATAATTTTTATATCATTGGAATATATACCTACACCACCTTCATTAGCTTCTCTAGATGATTTTTTTGTTGCTTTAGCTAATCCCTTTTTTCTTAAATATTCTATAGCTTTTTCTAAGCTGTTTTCAGACTCCTTTAATGCTAACTTACAATCTAGGAAACCTGCTCCTGTTTTAGCTCGAAGTTCTTTAATTAAGTCTAATAAATTATTCATAGTAACTCTTTATATGTTAAGATTTTAATTTTCTACTTTATCTTCAATGGTATTTTCCATTGCATCTATAATAGTTTCCATAAAGTACTTTTTATATAGGTTTATCGATCTAATTGCATCATCGTTACCAGGAATAACATAATCAATATTATCTGGATTTGAATTAGTGTCTACAATACCAATTATTGGAATGTTTAATTTTTTAGCCTCACGAACAGCAATTCTATCTTTTAAAACATCGAAAATTACTATTAATTCTGGTTTTCCATTAAGCTTTCTTATTCCACCAATATTTAAATCTAGTTTTTGTTTTTCTCTAGAAATATCCAAAAGTTCTTTTTTTGATAAATTTTTTGAGAAGTTCTCATCATTTAATGATGACTCCAAATCATCAAGTCTTTTTATTGAATTTGAAATTGTGTTCCAGTTAGTTAACGTGCCACCAAGCCATCTTTTATTTACAAAAAAATTATTATTTAATTTAGCTAAATCTTTTACTGTTTCTTCACACTGTTTTTTGGTTCCAACAAATAAAATTTTACCTGATTTTTTTATAGTTTCGTGAACTTTAATTAAAGCATTATTTATAGCTACAGCTGTTATTCTTAAATCAAAAATATGAATATTATTTCTTACACCAAAAATATACTCTTGCATTTTTGGATTCCATCTTCTGACATTATGTCCAAAATGAACTCCAGATTCTAGTAGGTCTTCTATTTTAATTTCAGGTAAATTCATACGTCCTCCGGTTATACCTCCACAGAAACAAAAACACCGGTTTTTTCTGTGTGCTAGATTAAAAACATGGTATTATTATAAAAAAAATATATTTCAAGAAGTTTCTATAGAATAATCAAGTAAATTTGCATCTTTATATTTATCTAAATTTTTAAAAGATTTTAAAGAATATTTATTAAATTCGAATTCAATCAATTGATCATCAACATTAACAAATATTTGTAAATTATTTTTTTTAGAATGATTTTTTAAAAAAATGTCATCTTTTAATTCAATTATATTATCTAAAGATGAATAAATATTAAATCTTATATTTTTTTCTTTAAATAATTTATCCAATAAAGCTATTTTTTTGATTATAAATCGAGTATCACTATTATTTCGCACTATGTCTATATCAAAAATTAACAAATTACCTTCTTTGAGTAACGGGCGATATTTATATAAGTTTTCACTAAATATTGACAATTCAAATTGTGTATTTTTTTCAGATACTGTTATGAATGCATATTTTTTTCCATCTTTGTTGGATCTTTCTTTAATATCAAGAATTGCGCCACAAACTTTTACAAAACTTATATTTTGATTATTAACTACGTTTTTAAAATAACTAATATTTATATTTTCAAAAAACTTTTTAGGATAATGATTTAAAGGATGATCTGAAAAATAAAACCCAATTACATCTAATTCATTTGAAAGTATTTCTAAATAACTCCAATGTGTATATTTTTGATTAAATAGATTTTCATCATTAAAAGATATCTCTGTATCTTCAAATAAGAGATCTTGATTATATAACTTTTCACCTCCAAATAACTCAACAAATTTAGTTACATTGCTAAATAATTTAGATCTATTAGGCTCTAGACAATCAAATGCTCCAGCTTGTATAAGTTTTTCAAGTTGTCTTTTATTTATTACATCTGAGCTTACTCTCTGCATAAAGTCTATTATACTTTTAAAATTTCCATTAATTGATCTTTCTTCAATCATACTTGAGATTGATTTAATTCCTACTCCTTTTATTGCCCCCAATCCAAATCTAATTGATTTTTCTTTATCATTGTTTTCAATTGAAAATAGAGAATGTGATAAATTTATATCTGGTTTTAAAAAATTTATATTTAGCCTATCTATTTCTTGTTTTAGTAAAATTATTTTATCTGTTCTATCAATAGAGTAATTTAATGTTGCTGTGATAAATTCATGTGGAAAATTTGCTTTTAAATAAGCAGTTTGGTAAGAAATTAAAGCATATGCTGCTGCATGGCTTTTATTAAAACCGTATCCTGCAAATTTATCTACTAAATCAAATATTTTAGCAGCCTCTTTTTTTTCTATTTTATTTTGAATTGCTCCTTCGATAAATCTTGATTTCTGCATATCCATTTCTTTTTGAATCTTTTTTCCCATTGCTCTTCGAAGCAAATCTGCTTCTCCTAGAGAATAATTAGATAATACTTGAGCAATTTGCATTACTTGTTCTTGATAAACAATAATGCCATAAGTCTCCTGCAAAACATCTTTTAACATATTATGAAGGTACTTAATTTCTTCACGACCATGTTTTCGATTACAAAAAGATGGTATATTATCCATAGGTCCAGGTCTGAATAGAGCAACTACCGCTATAATTTCCTCAAATCTATCTGGTTGTAATTGACGGAGTACACTACCCATTCCATTACTTTCTAATTGAAATATTCCAACAGTCTCACCTCTGCTTAATTGATCGTAAGTTTTTTTATCATTTAAAGGTATATTATTTATAACAAAGTTTTGATTATCTTTAATTATGAGTTTTACACAATCATCGATTATAGATAATGTTGTTAAACCTAAAAAATCAAATTTTATTAAACCAGCTTCTTCTACATATTTCATAGTAAATTGCGTAGCATTGGTATTAGTGTTTTGATCCTTATATAAAGGAACTACTTTAGATAATTTTTCATGTCCAATAACAACTCCTGCAGCATGAGTAGATGCATGTCGATGCGAACCTTCAATTTTGAGACTTATATCAATTATATTTGAAATTCTTTCATCACTGCTTATCCTTTCCTGTAAAGTTCTTTCTGATTTTATTGACTCGCTCAAAGTAAGTGGATTAGAGGGATTAAAAGGAATTAATTTTGCAAATGAATCTACTTCACCATATGGAACCTCAAGTACACGACCAATATCTCTAACAGCTGCTCTTGAAGCTAGTGTACCAAATGTAATTATATGTGCAACACATTCACTTCCATATTTATTATTCACATACTCAATTACTTCGTCTCTTCTAGTTTGACAAAAATCTATATCAAAGTCTGGCATTGAAACTCTTTCCGGATTAAGAAATCTTTCAAATAACAAATCATATTTCAAAGGGTCTAAATCAGTTATACCCAAGGACCAAGCAACTAAACTTCCAGCCCCTGATCCTCTTCCTGGACCTACTGGAATAGCTTGGGATTTAGCCCAATTTACAAAATCGGCAACTATTAGAAAGTATCCTGCAAAACCCATTCTAATTATTATTTGATTTTCATAATTCAATCTATCGATATATGTTTTTCTATTAGGAATATTATTTTCTTTTATTTTTATATCTAATCCTTTTATAGAAAATTTTCTTAAAAAATCATCAGCAGATAAATTTAAATCATTTTTAAATTCAGGTAATTTTGGTTTAGTTGACTCTGGAAAATAACTACATGAAAGAGAGACATTTAAATTATTTTGAATTATTTCTGGAATATCTTCAAAATTCTTACACATCTCTGAACTAGATTTAAAATAAATATTTTCGTTAGAGATATTTCTTTGAGAATTATTTATAGTAGATTTTTGTGCTATACATAATAACGCATCATGGGCTGAAAAATCATCTTTATTAGCATACTTGATATTGTTAGAACCTATAAGAGGTACATCAAATTCTTGTGATAAATTTATAAATTCTTTTTCAAATAGATCAATATCCTGATCATTAATTCTTTGAATTTCAAAAAGAAAACTTTCATTAAATATTTTTTTAAGTTTTTTTATTAAATCAGTAATATCTTTTTTTCGGTTTTCTTTGTTTAATAGAAGAAGAGGATTTAATTCTCCTCCAATATAACAAAATAATCCACTGGAAAAATCTTCAATTTGAGATATTTTGATACCAATATTGTTTGAATTATTAAGATGAGATAAAGAACTTAATTCTAAAAGATTTTTATATCCTATCTCATTTTTAACTAAAAAAGTAATTTGAGAAATTTGACTTTTAACACTAACATCTAGTAAATTTATTGAAGTTCCTATAATTGGTTGAATATTATTCTTTATACATTCTTTTGCAAATTCAAAAACTCCAAACATATTATTATTATCAGTAATAGCTATTGCTGGCATATTATTTTTTTTGGCTATTTTTACTAAATTATTAATTTTAAGGGTACTTTCTGATAAAGAGTATGATGATAAAGTTCTTAAATGAATAAAAGGTTTATTCATTAATTAATTGTATTTTTTTATTTTTAAATTGATAAATTTCATCAGCTAATAATGAAAATTTTTTATTATGAGTGACATATACTAAAGTTTTTTTACTTTGTTCAATATAATTTATAAAAAATCTAAAAATATTGTTAGCAGTGTACTCATCAAGATTACCGGTCATTTCATCAGCTAGTATTAAATCTGGATTATTTACTAATGATCTCGCTATCGCAACTCTTTGTTGTTCTCCACCTGATAGTTTTAGTGGTTTAAAATTTATTCTATCCTCCAACCCAAACTCTACTAGTATTTTTTTTGAGATCTCATAGCTTCTATTGTCATACCTATTAATCAATAATGGTAGCATAACATTCTCAATTACAGTAAGTTCAGGTATTAGATGAAAAAATTGATGTATAAATCCTATTGATAATCCTCTAATTTTATTTGTTTCATTTCTAGAAGATAAGAAAATATCCTTCTGTTTAAAAAAGAAATTACCTTTGAATTCATTATCAAGCAAACCAAGAATATTAAGAAAAGTAGTTTTACCCGATCCTGAAGGGCCAATAATTGAAACTTTTGAGTTAATTTTTAAATTAAAATTTAAATTTTTAATTATCTCAATTTTTGTGTTATTATCATCAATATAATTTTTACATAATTCAGATATTTGTATTATTAAATTTTTATTCACTTCTTAAACTTTTGACTGGATCTACTTTGGCTGAACTTAAGGCTGGAAAAATTGTTGAAATTACCGATATTATTGTTGCTACACAGAGAATATAAAAAACTTCATTAATGCTAATTTTTGATGGGAGTGACGATAAATAGTATACTTCTTCAGAAAAAAGCTTTGTGCCGAGTAAGTTTTCTAAAAATAATTGTATCGATTTAATGTTAATCGTGAATAAAACTCCAATTATTAAACCAAAAAGAGATCCTATTAATCCAATAGACACTCCAATTGTGAAAAATATTTTTATAATACTATTATTTGTCATTCCAATTGTTTTTAAAATTCCAATATCTTTATTTTTTTCTTTTACAAAAATGATTAATCCAGAGATAATATTCAATGAAGCTACTAAAATAATAAGAGATAAAATAATAAACATAACATTTTTTTCAACTTTTAGAGCATTAATTAATGTTTGATTTATATCCTTCCAAGATATTGAATAAAAATTTAAATTAAGATTTGAGATTTCTAAATCTATATTATTTTTAAATAGCTCAATTTCATTTGGGTCTTCCGTAAAAAACTCAATTTTATTATAAGTATTATTATCATATAAAAGTAATTTTCTAACAAGATCTGAAGACAAAAAAACTAAATTAGAGTCGTATTCATATAGTCCTAAATCAAATATTCCTGCTACTTCTAATGTTTTAAATCTTGGAATATTCCCCAATATAGTTTTATCAGTTTTAGGAATTGCAATTTTAATTTTATCACCTACAGCTAAATTCATCTCATCAGCTAAAGAGTCTCCTATTAATATTTGTTTTTTGGAATTTTTGATTAATGATCCATTTTTTATGGAATTAGACAAATAATGTTCTTTATCATACTTATCATATCCTTTAATCATAATTCCTTTAGAATTTTGACTTTTTATAATTAAACCATTTGTTTCTAAAGTTTTAAAGTGCTGAATAAAAAATAAATTATCAATGCTTGAAATTAGCTTATTGGCTTGTTCATTTTTAATTATATTTTGTGAACTATAAACATTTAAGTGAGAGTTAAGCCCAATAATTCTTTTAGTAAGGTCAATTCGAAAACCATTCATAACAGACATCACAATTATAATAGCAGCAACACCTAAACTAATTCCAATAATAGAAAACAATGTAAATATAGATACATATCCATCAGATTTCTTTGAAAATAAAAATCTAAAAATCAGTAGTCTTTCTGATTTGGAAATCATTTATTTTTTTAATTTTTCATTAATGAAATTTATAACATCATTAGATGAAATCTTATCAATCTCATTATTTTGGCGATTTTTTATTTCTACTAAATTATTTTTTAAATCTCTTTTACCAATAATTATTTGAAAAGGCGTACCAATTAACTCATTATCAGATAATTTTTTTCCAATACTACAAATTCTATCATCTAAAATTACTTCAACATTATTTTTCATAAAATATTCATAATATTCGAATGATTTTGTGTCACAATCTTGATCATTTGGCATTAAATTAACAATGGACACCTTAAATGGAGCAACCTCTAATGGCCATTTGATTCCTTTGTCATCATGATAAGCTTCTATAACTGCGCCAACTAGTCTGGAAACTCCAATGCCATATGATCCCATATGCACTGGAATATTTTTTCCACTTTGATCCTGAACAAAAGCATTTAATTTCTCTGAATATTTTGTTCCAAAGTAAAATATATGTCCAACTTCGATACCTTTAGAAATTTTTAAATCTTCATTCGAAATTGGGCAATTCTTTTCATCATGTTGATCATCAACTGCAGCATAAAATGACTGCAAATCATTTGGATCTATTTTTTCAGGATTTAATGTTTCTAATTTTTTATCATAATAAAGTGTGCTTTCACCAGTCTTGGCAAGTATTTGAAATTCGTGACTTAAGTTACCTCCAATTGGTCCTGTTTCTGCCCTTAAAGAAATAGGTGTTAAACCCATCCTGATAAAAGTTTTTATGTATGCTTTAAACATATTATCATAAGATTTTTTTGCTTCTTTCTCATCAAGATCAAATGAATAATTATCTTTCATTAAAAATTCTCTTCCTCGCATTACTCCAAACCTAGGTCTAACTTCATCTCGGAATTTCCACTGAATATGATAAAGATTTATTGGAAGATCCTTGTAAGAATTTATATTAGATTGAAATATATCAGTAATTAATTCTTCATTTGTTGGGCCATACAACATTTCTCTTCCACCTCGATCAGTAATCCTCAACATTTCTTTTCCATAATCATCATATCTTCCAGATTTAATCCATAAATCAGAAGATTGAATTGTTGGCATAAGGAGCTCTATTGCTCCGGCGTTATTTTGTTCCTCCCTAACAATCTGTTCAATTTTTTTTAATACAAGTAAACCTAATGGTAGCCATGAATAAATACCAGCACTAGATTGTTTTATCATTCCAGCTCTGATCATTAATTTATGTGAAATTATTTCAGCGTCTGAAGGTGCATCTTTTATGGTTGGAATAAAAAAATTAGAATATCTCATTTATTAAATATATTTGATAAATCAAATCCAAATAAAATCAAAAAAAATAAAATTAAAGCAGATATTAATGAAGTTGC
>MDTG01049399.1_pt1 | contig 30466 bp, 28 predicted proteins | sample 811421 | NCBI WGS metagenome assembly MDTG01 (sample SAMN05326645, study PRJNA326480) | marine metagenome | isolation source: seawater | place: Pacific Ocean: South East | collected 2011 | reverse complement strand
GCTACTAACCAACCTGAAGTTCTTGATGCTGCATTACTAAGACCTGGAAGATTTGATAGGCAAGTACTTGTTGATAGACCTGATTTATCAGGTAGAAAAACAATATTAGAAATTTATACAAAAAAAGTAAAACTTGCTGAAGCAATTGACTTGGATTCTATCGCACAAGCTACTTCTGGATTTGCTGGTGCTGATTTAGCCAATATGGTAAACGAGGCGGCTTTGCTAGCTGCTAGAGCTAATAGAAAAAACGTTGAACAACAAGATCTCAGTGAAGCAATTGAGAGAGTTGTAGCAGGTTTAGAGAAAAAAAGTAGGGTATTGCAAGATGATGAAAAAAGAGTAGTTGCCTATCATGAGGTTGGACATGCAATTGTTGGCCATCTTATGCCTGGTGGTTCTAAAGTTGCAAAAATTTCAATAGTCCCACGAGGTATGAGTGCTTTAGGCTACACATTACAGTTACCTACCGAAGAGAGATTTTTAAATTCTAAAGAAGAATTGCAGGGTCAAATAGCAACTTTGTTAGGAGGAAGATCTGCTGAAGAAATTGTATTCGGTAAAATTACAACCGGAGCCTCTAATGATTTGCAAAGAGCAACTGACATTGCAGAACAAATGGTAGGTACTTTTGGGATGAGTGAAATTTTAGGACCATTGGCTTATGATAAGCAAGGTGGTGGGCAATTCTTAGGTAATGGTAATAATCCGCGCAGAGCTGTCAGTGACGCTACTGCTCAAGCTATTGATAAGGAAGTCAGGGATCTTGTAGACAATGCTCATCAAAAAGCTTTAGAAATTTTAAGAAATAATCTTGAACTCCTTGAATCAATATCACAGAAAATTTTAAAAGAGGAAGTTATTGAAGGTGAAGATTTAAAGTCTTTACTTGCTGAATCTAAAATGCCTGCTTAATTCATTCATTTATAAAATCTAAATGTTTCAACCTATCAAACTTAATAAAAGAAATTTTTTATCAAGTTTAGATATATCAATTAATGAATTTAATCATATCTTAAAACTTGCAAAATCTTTCAAAAACAAGGATTTTGAGATTGAATATAAAAATAAAGTTTTAGGTTTAATTTTTGATAAAGCTTCTACACGTACAAGAGTCAGTTTCCAAGTAGGGATGTCAAGGTTGAGTGGAACTACAATTGATTTAAATCCAAGTACATCGCAAATAGGGAGAGGAGAATTAATAAGGGATACAGCAAGGGTGTTAAGTAGATATTGCGATGTACTTGCAATTAGAACTTTTAAACAGTCTGATTTAGAAGAATTTGCTGAGTGGTCTACCATCCCTGTTATTAATGCTCTCACAGATTTAGAGCACCCATGCCAGGCTTTAGCTGATTTTATGACAATTCAAGAGGAATTTTCTGAATCTGAAAAAGTTGTTTTGACATTTATAGGTGATGGCAATAATGTGGCTAATTCACTTATTTTATGTGGAGCTTTATTAGGAGTTGAAGTAAGGATAGCTTGCCCGAAAGGTTTTGAACCAAACCCAACCGTAATTAGTAAAGCACTCAAAATTTATAAGGATAAAAATTTATTAAAAATTACTAATGATCCAATTACGGCTGTACATGGCGCAAATGTTTTATATACAGATGTTTGGTCTTCTATGGGAGAAGAAAATAAAAAAGAAAATAAAGATAAAGATTTTTATGGATTTACTATTGATAGTTATTTATTAAGTAAAGCTTTAAAAAATGCTATTGTTCTTCATTGCCTTCCTGCGTACAGATCAAAAGAGATTACAGATGAAGTAATTGAAAGTAAAAGAAGCAGAATTTTTCAACAGGCTGAAAATAGAATGCACGTTCAACAAGCACTTTTAGCCTGCTTATTAGCATGAAAATTTGCAATAAATTTTTTATATGGTACAAATGTATTAATTCTAATTTCATGATGTGGTAAATTCTTCTAACGAAAATCTTACTGATGCGCAAAATGAGCTTTATCGCTGGATTAAAGATTATATGAAAAACTTTCAACATAGTCCTTCGATAAGACAAATGATGGAAGCAATGGGTTTAAAATCTCCAGCACCTATTCAAAGTCGTTTAAAACACTTACAAGAAAAAGGATACATATCATGGCAAGAAGGCAAAGCTAGAACACTTCAAATTATTGATGAAATAATTGAGGGTGTTCCAATTTTAGGCTCCGTTGCCGCCGGTGGCTTAATTGAAACTTTTTCAGATATAAATGAAAAATTGGATATTTCAGATATTTTAAAAAAAAGGGATGTTTTTGCGCTTACCGTTAATGGTGATTCAATGATAGATGCATATATCGCTGATGGAGATATGGTTTTAATGGAGCCTATTAAAGATACATATTTAATAAAAAATGGCACAATCGTAAGTGCTTTAGTTCCAGGGCTAGGAACTACATTAAAATATTTCTTCAAACGAGGAAATAAGATTTCTTTAGAAGCCGCTAATCCTGCTTATGAACCAATTTTATTAGAATTAGAGGAAGTTGTTTTACAGGGAAAATTATTAGCTGTTTGGAGAAAAATATGAAAAGCTAAAAGCCATAGCTTAATCTAAATACCCATTTTAGTTCATTAAAATTGTTTAATTTATAGTTATCTATATGATCTGATAATTGAATAGCAAAAGTTCCTCTTAATGGGATGTTCTGATTGGGTATTATTGAGTTTCCAAGTAAAAACCATTTACTGTTATATTCAAAAAATGTAGAGAATTTTGGATTGTGAACTCTAGTGATTGAAAAGATAGGTGACCAACATAAACTTCTCTGATGGGCTACTTCAGTACCAGATCCTCCAAACAAATCAGAACATAAACCTTTTATATTACCCTCAGATAACTTTCCAGTTCCAAAACCAAAGGTTGCTATTTTTAGTGGAAATTTTCCCTCTATTTTTTTATGCCACCAACTTTTTGTAGCTGTAATATATATATCTCTTCCTGTATCTGTCAAACCATCAAAATGTAGAAGTTGCTCTGCACCAAAAGCAATTCCTGAATCATTAGATAAAGCTTTATCAATTCTAAAACCCATTGAAAGACCCTCTCCAATATCTGAACTTCCCCCCTTCCTCGAGCCAGAATATATACTTCTTACTCCAAAATTTATTCCCAAGCTATATTTATACCAATGTATTGGTTGTAAGTAAATTTGTCCAACAGCATCTCCCCCATTCCAGCCAAAGAATGGGTCATTATTTATTCTTCTATTATGCCCTCTTGTAGAAAAATCAACTTTAAAGTTTTTAGTCCATTTCAATCCTGGTGGAACCAGCCAGCTAATGTCTGGACCTATGATTTTATCATCGAAAATTAATGACCTATTAAGTGAATTTAATTTAACTTTTTTATTATTTTTCCCTTTTTTAATCTGCTTTTCTAAAGGAGGTAGGATATCTTTCTCGTTTTCTTTCTCTTTGTAGTATTTATTCCATTTGATATCAATCTGGTTAAAGTAAGGTGGTTTATTATATCTTTCCCATTTTATTGATGAAATAAAGTACTTTTTCAGATTCAATAATGAATTATTCTTATCTAAATGAATAATAGGGTTAGTATCATTAAACGAATTTGTTTTTGCAAGTGAATTTTTATGTAGTGAATAAGATATTATGAAAAAAATTAAGCCAAAATTTAACTTTATAAATCCTTTTAGATAATTGTTTTTAAATCTTTGAATCATCTAAGTGAATTATGAAATGGGTAGAATTTATAACGATAATTATATGTAATACTGTTATGATTTAATACGTTATTTAAATTATATTTATAAATAATCAAAAAAAAATTAATTTTTCTCTTGAATATTTATTTATTAATTTTCTTAAAAGGATGATCTTTAAAAGTAATTTGTTAATAAATTTATTATAAAAAAATTTTTTCAATATTTTATATATTAAAATTTATATTTTTTTCATAATTATAACTATTAATAGTTCTTTATAATTTTCAATCAGTATATATTCTGAAGATGTATAGATTAATCTTACCTAAAAAAAAATATTGGTTTATTCTTATTTACTTTAGATTTTCTTTATTAAGATTATGCTAAGATTTCTAGTTAAAAAAATTTTTACTATTTATCTGAGCTATGTATATTTATTTCTATAACTAAGGATTTTCTATTTTGTAATTTAATAAGACATTTATCAAAATAAATTATTAATTTAAAATTTAAATAATTAATTTCTGTTTTAGAAGATAATAAATATTTAATAATTTCTTTAATAAAAAAATTGTTAGATCTTTAATATGTGATTTTAATTCTTAGGTAGACTTTTTATTCTAATCAGATAATTTTGAAAATTAGATTTGAATAGTTAAATGTGATAGTTATATTGTAAGAATTTACTGTAATCATTGAAATCTTTATGATTTTAGGCCATGGCTAAGTTGGTAAAGCACATGCATGTGCATGGCATCAAGGGGTGCAGCGGTTCGAGTCCGCCTGTCTGTTGCAGGTATAGCAGTATTTATACCAATTAATTTGATCGATAACACAAAATAAAATATTACTTTAGTTTCTAAATATTTATTCATTCTTGAAAAATTCTTAAATTAATTAATAATTATTATTAGTGTTAAGGAAACAAAATCATAAATCTCAATAAAAAACTTTTATTATCATTAATAGTTATTTTACTTTTGCTTACTATTTCTACAATTTCATTAATGAAAGGTGCGATCTTTATCTCAATCGACGATATATGGTTAGCAATTCTAAAGCAAGGAAAGGAAATAAATCAAACAATAATTTGGGAGCTTAGGTTACCAAGATTAATAGCATCTTTGTTGGTAGGTTCTTCTTTAGGGATGTCTGGAGCCCTTTTACAAGGTATGCTTAAAAATGGTTTAGCTAGTCCTTATTTGCTTGGAATATCAGCTGGATCAGGATTAGTAATTGTTGCTTTTATAACTCTTGGTCTTGTACAAAGTTTTATACCCTTTGCTGCTTGGATGGGAGCTATTTTTACAACATTAATAGTATTTATTTTGTCAAGAGACGGAAATAAAATCGTTGTTGAGAGATTAGTCTTAGGAGGTGTTGCTATTAGTAGCTTATTTGGAGCGATTCAAGCGACATTACTTTTACAAGCTGAAGATGGAAGAATTCAAGCAGCATTGAACTGGCTTATAGGAAGTTTAAATGCAAGGGGATGGGAAGAAATTAATTTTGCAGCATTTCCTATATTGCTAGCTTTATTTATTGGACTATTTTTGTCAAGACAACTAAATCTACTAAGCCTTGGAGATGAATTATCGGTCAGTCTTGGTAATTCTATTTTGAGATCAAGATGCCTGATTGGAGCCGTCGCAACTTTGTTAACAGCTTGCGCAGTAAGTATTGGTGGGCTAATTGGTTTTATAGGATTAATTGTCCCGCATTTCTCAAGATTACTAATTGGAAATGATTTTAAGTATATTCTTCCCTTTTCTGCACTAATGGGAGCATTAACATTAAGTAGCGCAGACTTAATTTCAAGATTAGGTCCTGTTGAAATTCCCGTAGGTATAGTAACTGCATTAATTGGCGCTCCAATATTTATGATTATTCTTTATAAAAAAACTGGTCATAAAAAATAATGGAAAATCTCAAATTAGAAAATTTTTCTGCAGGTTATAAGAATCAAGTCATTCTCCAAAATATCGACCTCTCAGTATATTCTGGAGAATGGTTAGGAGTAATTGGACCCAACGGTTCTGGGAAATCAACACTTATTAAGGGACTTCTGAGATTAATAAAAACTTTTAAAGGTAAAATATATTTAAAAAATAAAAATATTAAGTTTTTCTCAAGTAAAAGGATTTCTCAAACTATTGCTTTTTTACCACAAGAATTAAATTCAAATTTAATGATTACAGTTAGTCAATTAGTTGCCTTAGGTAGATCTCCATACAAAAAATTTTGGGAATTTGATTTAAATAAATATGATAATGAAAAAATAAATGAATCTTTAAATTTAGTAGATATGTACAATTTGAAAAATAATCTTATTAGCCAAATATCTGGAGGCCAAAGACAAAGAGCCTATTTAGCAATGGCTTTGGCACAAGATCCTGAGATTCTTATCCTTGATGAACCAACAAATTCTTTAGATATAAAATATCAAATAAAATTCCTAGAAATAATTAAAAAATTAAAAGTTGAAAAAAATATTTCTGTAATTACCGTTCTTCATGATTTGAATTTGGCTGCAAGATATACTGAAAAAATAATTGCATTCAAGAATGGTAAATCTATGGGATATGGTTTTAGTAAAGAAATAATAAGCGAAAAATTTATTAAAAATGTGTTTGATATAGATGTTTTGGTTTCAGATACTCCGTATGGGAAACAAATTTATCCTGTTAAATAAATTTTTGAAATAATTATTTTGTAAAATTTAATTTAAAGAAGGTTAAAATTGATTATAAAATTAATTTAAATAATACAATTCTTTAGCTCAAATTTTTGAATGTATTATTTATTACAAAAATCAGCTTAATTCTATGACAACTGATATTCAAAAAATTCCTTGAACTAAATATTATAGGAAATATTGTGTGAGGTACAATTGAAGATCTTTCAAAAAGTTTTACTAACTTCGTCTCTATTTGCATTGTCATCAGCAACTTTTGCTGAAACAAGTAATCTATTAATTAAAGAAAAAACTAAAGGTATAACTTCTTTATTTGAGAAGCCTCTTTTACTGGCTGATAATACAAGCGATTACATAGGGTTTGATACTCTAAAGATCACAGTAACTGGAACAAGAACAGAAAGAGCTGTTAAAGATGTTCCTGGTTCTGTTACTTCATATGATTATGATGAAATTAATTCTCTAGCTCCCTTAGATTGGAGAGACCTATTTAAATATGATGCATCTATTTCCTCTCAAGATTTTGTGAGGGGTGATGGTGGTCCTGCTGCTAGAAGTTATGCAAAAGGAGATAAGGGTAATATTAATATTAGAGGAGTTGAAGGTAATAGAGTTCTGACTTTAATTGATGGTATCCCCATCCCAAGGTTTAGTTATGGAAGAAGCGGAACATTCGCAGCAAGTAGACTCAACTATATAAACTTTTCAACTATTGGAAATGCTGAAGTCTTAAAAGGTGCAGGCTCTTCCCTATATGGTAGTGATGCTATGGGTGGAGTGGTTTCTCTAAAATCTCTATCTCCGGAAGATATCCTTAAAGATGGTCAAACATCCGCGACTGAAATATCATCTCCGTATAATTCACAAAATTCTTCTTATCAGCCTTCATTAAAATATGCTTTCAAAGAGGGTAACCTCTCGGGTATTATTTCTGCAACTACAGGAAGCTTTGAGGAACTAAACAGAAATACAGTAGATAAATATCAAAGCGATATTGATGGAGATATTAATGGTTACTACATTAAACTTATAAATTCTTCTGACAAGATTGATTATGATATTGTCCTTGAAACATTTGATAAGGACACTACTTCAAGAGCGACTGATTATATAAATGCTAAAGAATTCACACAAAGTGCAAAAGATATAACTGATAATACAAGAACTAGAGTTAGTTTAGGTTTTAATTACAAAGCTGATGAAGACAAATTCATAGATAAGTTGTCTGGAAAAATTTATATCAATTCAATGGAACATAGAAATAATTATGAACAAATTTATAATGCCTTTGCTAAAAACGAAACTAAAGTTGCTTTAAGACAAGAAATGTTTGGGGGTAACCTTCAATCAACAAATAATTTTAAATACCGAGGTACTAATCAGAAACTTACATATGGAATAGAATATAATAATAATGATGCTTCAAGGACAAGGGAAACATTTACAAATAGTGCTAAGACAGGATCTTATAAATCAAATCCTGATTCTGATATCTTAAAACTTGGGGTATATATTCAAGATGAAATATCATTAGATAATTGGGATGTCATTGCTGGAATCCGTTATGAAGCAAATAATATTAATGCTAAAGCTGATGATTTATGGTATGCCTCTGGAAGTCAATATCTAAGTGATCTTAAAGGTACTGTCGGAAAGCCTATAAGTAAAGACTTTAGTAATATCGCTCCAAGTATTGCAGTAATTAACAAAGTTAATGATAACTTTAACTTCTATGGTAAATACTCTAAAGCTTTTCGTGCTCCATCATGGGAAGATCTTAATAGTAGTAGAATTTCAATAGGTACACGTGCTAATTACGCAACAATAGGGAACCCAAACCTTAAACCAGAAACAGGAGATATTTATGAAGTAGGTGTAAAAGGTAGAACCGAAAAAGCAGACTTTGGTATTTCTACTTTTTTAAATAAATACAAAGATTTCCTTGAGAAAAGTGCTAATGATGGAACATTAAATGTGATGCTTAATACCCGAGATGGAAGTAAGGTTGGAACAGTCAATAAAGATGGTTCTAAAGATATTGATATCTTAAGAACAAAAAATGTTGATTCTGTAGATATTTGGGGTATTGAGATGGACTATAAATATCATTTCTCAGAAAGGAACAAAGGTTTAAGTTTAACAACATCTGCTTCCTTAATTAAAGGAGAAAATAAAACTGATAATGAAAATTTAGATTCAGTAAATCCTTTCACTGCTGTTAGTAACCTTGAATACAAGTTTCCTAATAATAAATTCATCACATCTCTAACAAACACTTATGTTGCTTCACCTAGTCCATCAGCTACGTATACAAAAGGTGTTCTTAATAGAAGAACTGGCCAATATGATAATACAAATTCATACATACCAGATGCATTTATTACAACTGACTTAGTACTAAAATATATTCCTACAAAAAACTTCAGCACTGATTTAGGAATTTACAATATTTTTGATACAACATATTACTTATGGTCAGATATCAGATCAAATGGTCTTATTGGTACTGATGATATTGCATATCAAAGATATGCACAACCAGGAATTAGTATAAAAGCTGGATTTAAGTGGAGATTTTAATAACTAGATAAACATTTTTAAAATTAAATGAAAATTTTATTTATTTTTCTATTAACTACTTTTTCAAACTTTATTTATTTTCATGATCTTAAAGCAAATGAGATAAATAAATCTAATAATCAAAAAAGGATTATTAGCTTAAATTCTCTTGGTGCAGATATTGTCTCAAAATTAGATAATGAATCTTTAGTTGGAATCCCAGGTTCTTCTCTATTAAAAAAAGATAATCAGTTTTTAGATAAAACTATTATCAGCGAAGGTAGAATGCCTCCTTCCTTAGAAAAGATAATAAATTTAGAACCTTCACTTGTTATTGGATCAGATGGATTTCATGACAGAATTATAAATAAACTAAATGCACTTAATATTAAGACTTTTAAAACGAATACTAAGTCCATCAATAATTTAGAGATGTTTATTAAATATCTTGCAAATTATTTAAATAAAGATCCATCCAATCTGAATAAAAATATAAAAAGCTGTTATCAAAATACATCACAATACCGTGGAAAAGCAGTAATACTTGCAAGCACGAAGCCATTACTTTCTCCCAATTCAAATAGCTGGGCAGGTTCATTACTTGATAGATTTAATTTTGAAAATATATCAAAAAATTTAGAATCTAAGACAGAATTTAAAGGTTACGTTAATTTATCTCCTGAAATAATTTTAAAAACAAAACCTTCAAAAATAATTGTTATTTCCTATCCAGGTATGAATCAAAATTCTTTATTATCTGATCCTATTTTTAGAAAAGTTTTATCCACAAATGATAGCCAAATAATTACTTTTAATTACTACGGTCTTATTAACCCTGGAAGTTTAAAAACAATTAATAAGGCATGTAAAAAATTATCGAATATATAAAATTTTATTTTATTTTTAAGTCATACTCAATATTCATAAAAGTATCATAATCCAAGGGATAAAATTCCGATCTTTGGGCAGCATCTAATGCTGCATTATCGATAGACATAATACCACTTGATTTAATTAATTCAACTTTATCTACGGCCCCATTCTTTAAGATCCATACTTTGACTATAGGCTTGCCCTCAAGCCCCTTTTTTAATGCCTTTCTTGGATATTTAGGTGAAACGCAATTTAAACAAGTTATCTTTAATTTTCCCTTACCCTTAATGCTTCCTTTCTCAAGATCTCTTTCTTTTAATTTCTCCTTATCACTAAAACCTTTCATCTTAGGATTTGTAATTTTTTTTATGTCTAATTTTTTTTCTTTAATTTTAGCTTTTGTATCACTATTATTTTTTATTTGAGTATCAACTTTCTTTTGTTTTCTTGGATCTTTATAGCTTTTTTTAATTTTAGTTTTATCATTATAATCTTGTTTATTTATTGGAAAATCGCCTACAACATTTTCAATTTTATCTTTTATTTTTAAATCTTTTCTTATTTTAAGTTTTGTTTTCTGTTTTGTTGCTTTCTTTGTATTATTTTGGAGTTTTTGGGTGAATTCTTTGGGGGAATTTATATTTGCATTCCCTTTAGAGGAACTTAATGATTCATTATTTATGATTTCAATTGGTGTAATTTTTTCTCCCTTTAGTCTTTGCTTTTTAATATTAATTGGCGAAAAAATTAAAACAATTAGATGTAATATTAAAGAAATAAATATATAAAGATTTAGTCTCATAATAAATATTTAAATACTTTTAAATCTTCTATAAAAAATTTTTCAATCTATTTATTGACTATAATAATCTTATTACAATTTTAATCAATTGATAACTTTATTTAATTCAGGTGGAATAGTAATGTGGCCTTTACTATTTTTATCTATTATTACACTAGCTTGCATTATTGAGAGGTTAAATTTTTGGTTTGATTTAAAAAAGAAAAGTAAACGTTCATCTGAATTAATATTAGAAAGTTATAGAAATAATTCAAATGGATTTATAAATTTTCTAAAGAAAAAAAATAATAATCCTTTCTCGGACATATTGATTAATATTTTTAATATAAATTTCTCAAACGAAGAAGATTTTGAAAAAGCTTTAGAAATTAATCTAATTAATAAAAATCAAGAATTTAATAAGTATGCAAATCTATTTAATTTAACTATTGGAATTGCTCCCCTTCTAGGGCTATTGGGTACAGTATTAGGATTAATGAATAGTTTTGCTTTTATTGATATAGGTAATGTTGGAACTAATGCTAAAGAAGTTACTGGAGGGATTAGTGAGGCATTAGTCTCAACTGCTTACGGTTTGATAATTGCAATTTTTACAATCATTTTTTTGACTTACTTTAATTCTTGTAGGAGAAATCAAATTATATCTTTAAGAGAATTTGGGATAAGGTTCCAGATTCTTTGCTTTAATAAGTTTTCTAAAAAATGAAAAATTTTAATAAAGACTTTTTAGATTTATCTGAGGATAATAATCAAATTAATATATTGCCGATGATTGATATTATGTTTGTTATTTTATCATTTTTTATAGTTTCAAGTCTTTATTTAGTTAAATTAGAAACTATCCCCGTTAACCTACCAGGCGCTCAAAATTCAAATCAAGAAAAGGATTCAGTAATTGTGATCACTTTAAATTTAGAAAATAAAGTATTTCTTGATGACAAATACATTGATATTAATTTATTTGAAAGTGAATTAAAAACCAGATTAAATGACAATGAAAATAATAAGGTTGTATTGAGAGCAGATAAAGGAATCAAATATGGTAAAGTAATATCGATTTTGGATAGATTAAGAAAAATAGAAAATATTAAAATAGGAGTATCAACAGAATCTTAAAATTATTTAATTAGTGCAAATAGGACATCCAGGAGCCTCTGCACATGTAGGGACTTTCCCTCCCCATTCACTTAAATCAACTTCAGCATCATTTGATATCTGACCCCAATTATTTTCAGCACTACGATACTTATCTAAACTTGTATTTATAGAAGTTGTTTTTGTAATTGAATCAAAAGACGGAGATGAGTCAAATAATGAATCAAAATCAGCTTTGACATTTAACGGGAATAATATAAAAGAACACAAAGCAAAAGTAATTTTAAAAATTTTCATAAATACTCTTTTCTTTATAATAACATTATTTAGTTAAAGGTTTTAGATAAATCTAAGAATAATATTTTTCAGAATTTATCAAATCTTTATAGTCTTTTATTTTCTTAATTTTGTTAGACAAAGTTCTTATAGAAATGAAAAAATTACCAAAATAATTCAATTTATTTTTAATTTTAGAAATTATTAATTAGCTCTTTAGTTGTATAAATTCCTATAAAAGGTTCAGTTATAGTTTTAATAGTCCCTGAAGCACGACCAAAAATACTATTTTTAATTGTTATTAAATCGCCTTCTTTTAAAAAAGGATTATTTTTAGAGCCTGGTTCAGCATTAGCAGAATATCTAATATTTTTTCTTAATAAAGTTCCATCTTTTTGATATCTAATTAAAAAGATTTTGCCAGAAAGTGGCTTTCTAGGACCTGATAAGTTCATTACATCTAAAAGACTTCCTTCTATTGGGATAATAAAAGTGCCTGGATTTTCTATTCTTCCTGATATTGATACACTCATAAATCTTGGGGATAAACCAGAAAGTATTGAATTAGGGATAATACTTGGATCCTTTTTCTGAAGACTAGGTACGAAAATAGAGTCTCCATCATATAGTCGAATATCATTTGAGCTATTTCCATTATTTACATAATATGTGAAATCAAGGACAGCTTTTTTTCTTCCGCCTCCTTTTTGCAATGGAATATCTCTAATAATTTCTATTTTCGAGACATCACTATAAGAAGTTAAACCTCCTGCTTCTTTTAAAGCATTAGATAAAGTTGTTACATAATCATTATTTTCTTTTATAAAATTATTACCTTTTAAAGGAGAATCCTTTCTAAAAATTTCACTTCTTGATAATGCTTGATTTTGTGGAATATTTGTTTCAATATAAGAGTTAACTCCAGATCCTTCTTCATCCAATTTTGATAATTCTTCCACTGAAATGAATGCAGGGAATTTTATTAATCCTGGTGATCTTACCTCTCCAGAAACAGATACTCTAATTGGTTTGAAGGTACTAACCCTAATTAATATTTCTGGTTTCACTAGAAATTCTTCATAACTATACTCAAGTAGTTTTGTAAGTTCATCAATAGTTAAACCTCTAACATATTTATATCTTAATCTCTCAAAAAAAATCTCTCCTTGCTCATTAACCGTATATAGGCCTGAAAATTCAGGAATATTTTTAAATTCAATATTTAGGATGTCTCCTGTATCTAATATGTAATCTTGCAATTCATTTTTTGATTCAAGATATGAGGAGTTAAATAAAGCTGGACTTTGCTTTAAAACTTCTTTTGCTTGTATGGTTATTACGCTAGTTAAGCATATTAATCCAATTACTTTCGTAAAAAGTTTCTTAAATTGTTTTGTCGCATTTATATTCATTCATAATATAATCAATACTTAATTTTAATATATTTTACTTAAATTGTAAGTCACTTAATATTTTTGCATGTTAATAATTTCTTATTAAAAAATTAAACATTTGTTATTTGATGAATGTTGCGACTAAAAATTAGAAATAAAAATTTCTAGGCCTAGTTTTTACTTCTTTCTAAAAACTAAATTATAAGGAATCTTTTTAATCGCTTTAAAAACATTAAATTTAAATAAAATAGTAATTTAGAAAATGAGGGGTTTTCCTTAAAAAGTACGAATGAATAGTTTGGTTTTTCCAATGAACTAGAATATTTTAATGGATGAATTAATTTTGACTAATAGATTTATTGAAAATGAATAGTTTATTTTTAAATCATTTGCTTTAATATTTTAAACTCTTTGATATTTGCTAAAATAAAGAAAAAAAATAAGGATTGAAAGATTTCGTACCTCCAAACGGTTTAGACCAAAATATTCAGTCATTAATAGCTTTTTTTATGTTGGTATTATTTTTACCTTTTTTTATTATAATTTCATGCTTGATAAAGTTAACTTCTTCAGGGCCAGTATTTTTTAAACAAAAAAGAGTGGGTAAAAATGGAAAAATTTTTATGATATATAAGTTCAGAACTATGAAAGTTAATAATATTGGGAGTAAAATAACTGCATCTAATGATTCAAGAATAACAAAAATTGGCTCTTATTTAAGAATTTTAAAACTAGATGAATTACCACAATTATGGAATATTTTTAATAGGACTATGTCATTTGTTGGTCCAAGACCCGAAGTTGAGCAATATGTAGATTTCAAATTACCTATTTGGCATAAAATTCTATCGGTTAGGCCTGGATTAACAGATCCTATAATGATTCAATTTAGGAACGAAGAAACTTTATTAGATGAAGTGAAAGGTAATAGGGAATTTTTTTATAAAGAATATCTTTTACCTTATAAATTAAAAGGTCAATTAAATTATCTTAGAAAAAGATCATGGATATCAGATATTAAAATAATTTTTATAACAATATTTTTAACTTTAATACCTTCTTTATCAAAATCTCCAACAATAGAAAAAATAATGAAAAGCAAATTAAAATGATAGTTCTTATTGATTTTCTTAATTTAAGAAATTGTATATTTTAAAGTAATTTTTATTTTTATTTAAAGAATTATTTTATAGGCTATTGAAATTTGAAACTTTTATTTAGAGAAGATTTTAATATTATTTTATTATGTTTCTCATAAAACTAATTTTTTGAATTATTTTTCCATTCTGGAACTAAGTCTGATAATAGTTTAAGTGAGATTTTTAGATCTTGTTTCTCTAATGCGATTTCAAGTTTATCTAACTTTTTTGAAATTATTTCATATGGGATTGAATCTTCCTTTGCAGAAAAAATGAGTGGATGCTTGGTTGGCAAAGATTTAGAGTTTATTAGTAATTCTTCAAATAATTTTTCACCTGGTCTTAATCCGGTATATATTATTTCAATATCTCCATCGGGGTTATCAATATTTTTTGATGTAAGACCACTTAAGAAAATCATTTTCTCAGCTAAATTCTTAATCTTCATAGGTTCTCCCATATCAAGAAGAAATACATCCCCTCCTTTTGCGAGCACAGTACTTTGTATTACTAATTGTGCTGCTTCAGGGATAGTCATGAAATAACGAACTATATCTGGATGAGTAAGTGTTATAGGACCTTTATTTTCTATTTGTTTCCTAAATAATGGAACTACTGATCCAGAAGAATCTAAAACATTTCCAAAACGAACCATAGAGAATTTAATTTTTGTATTAAATTTTTTTTGTTGGTTAGCAAAAGCTTGGATTATAAGTTCTGCTATTCTTTTTGATGCCCCCATTATATTTGTTGGTCTAACTGCTTTATCTGTGGAAATAAGTACAACTTGCTTTAGATTAGCCTCTTGAGCTGATTTGCAAATAACTCTTGTTGACTTAATATTATTTTTTAATCCTTCAATAGGGTTTAATTGAACTAAAGGGACATGTTTATAAGCTGCTGCGTGGAATACTAAATCAATATTATTGTTTTTGAATAAATTCCTTACTAGTGTTTCATTTGTTGCACTCCCTAAAACTGGAAAAAGTTGAGTACTTTCATTTTCTTTTTTAATTAGTTCTTGATTTATTTTGTAAAGACTATGTTCATTTCTTTCAAAAAGAAATATTTTTTTAGGTTTAAGTTGTATTATTTGCCTACAAAGTTCGCTTCCAATTGAACCACCTGCTCCAGTGACGCAAATTGAAGAATTCTCTATACCCGGGCCTAATAATTCTTTAATAGGATGAATAGCATCTCTTCCTAAAAGATCTTCAATTTCTATAGGCTTTAATGAATCAATACGGGCCTTCCCTGATGTTATTTCTTCTATTGAAGGTACTTGTAAAACTGGAACACCAACTTTTTCGAGCCCATTAATAATTTCAAAACGTCTTGTATTTTGAAGAGATGGAATAGCAATAAAAATTTGATCTAAGTCTCCTTTTTTTATTTTTTTTAGGATTTCTGGAGAATTAATAGGGATACCTTTAAGTTCTCTGTTTGATAAATATGGAGAATCATCAATAAAAGTTTTGACCTCATATTTTCCTGAGATTTTAAGAGAAGTTGCTAGTTGTGCTCCTGCTACGCCTGCGCCATAAATAGCAACTTTGCTAACTTTTCGGTTTGAATTAGAATTTAATTTAATTAAAAGATTTCTTAAGAAGAAGCGTATTAATCCTGAATAAAGAGTTAATAATATCCAGAAATTTATTAAGAACTTTAAAGGTAAAAATGTAATATTAAAATAATAATTGAATAAACTAATAATAATTATCAAAATAATGTTTCTTGAGGCTAATTTATAAATAAAGTCACTTCCTAAGTATCTAAGTAAGCCTTTATATTGAAGAGTAAAATTATCAATAATTAGTACAAAAAAAGAAGATAAAATTATGAGAAAAATTTGAGATTCTAAAGTAGAGGGAGAAACTATATCATCCAAAATCCAAAAGCAGGAAAAAACAGCAAATGAAATAGAAATTATTTCAAATATAAATAAGAATAGTTTTTTTAAAAAAAGTGGAGAGGAAGTTATCCTTTTGAGAAGTAAATATTTTAAAGATTTAAGTATGGATAAATAATATGATTTTATTAACACAATACAAATGTCTTATTTATGAATATTAGAAAAATATCAATTTTTTTGCAAGTGATTAAGTTATTTGATGAACTTGTTAAATTTATTTAAATTAAAAGGTAAAACAAAGAATTTAAGAATTATTTATACTTTTTTTGAAACTAATTTATGGATTGCTTTTATAACTCTTTTTTGCTGACGTGAATTTAATCTTGGATAGATGGGAAGACTCACTGCATTATTATATGCTTTTATACTTTCTGGAAATTGCATACTATCTATTTTATATTTATCTCTCCAATAAGGTTGAATATGTAAGGGTATAAAGTGAACACTACAACCAATTCCTTCTTTAGACATGTAATTTATAAAATCATCTCTAGATATTTTTAGTTCAGGTTTAAGTCTAATAACATATAAATGCCAACTATGTATGTCATCTTTATTACCTAGCGAAGGGAGAATAAAAGGCATATGTTTTAAATTTTTTGTATAGAAATTAGCAATGGAAGCTCTTTTTTTTTGGAATTTGTATGCTTTATCTAATTGGTGTATTCCAATTGAGGCTGCAATATCGGTTAAATTATATTTATATCCTGGTGCAATCACTTCATAATACCAAGATGATTTTTTTGATGTATATCTATCAAATGCATCTCTATTAATACCGTGAAGTCGCATTACTTTTATTCGGGAAGCAATATCCTTTTCTTTAACTGCAATCATGCCTCCTTCTCCAGTAGTAATTGTTTTATTGGCATAAAAACTGAAAACTGTAGCATCACTTTGGAGATTACCTATGATTTTTTTTTGATAAGTTGCAGGTAAAGCATGAGCAGCATCTTCTATAACTTTAAGATCGTATTTTTTGGCAATAGAAAAAATAATGTTCATATCGCATGAAAGGCCTGCGAAATGAACAGGAATTATAGCTTTAGTTCTTGAAGTAATCGCATTTTCAATTTTATTTACATCGATATTTAATGTTTCAGAATTTATGTCAACAAAAACTGGTGTAGCGCCTAAATACCTTACTACCTCTGCGGTGGCAGTAAATGTGTAAGTTGTTGTGATTACTTCATCTCCATGTTTAATACCTAAAGCTTCGAGAGCTAAATGTAATCCAGAGGTTGCTGAATTTACTGCAATAGTTTCATAATTAGTATTTAGAAATTTAGCAAATTTTGATTCAAATTTTCTTGCTTTAGGACCAGTAGTAATCCAACCAGACTTGAGTGAATTTATGACTTCGTATATTTCTCTATATCCTATTTCAGGTTTTGAAAAGGGAATATAACTCACTAGATTATTAAATTTACTTTATAGGATTATAACCCAAACCTAAATGAATATGTTAGAAAAAATCAAATAAATATATATAGTTTTTGAAATGATAATACTTGAAATGGTTCGATATAAAAGATAAAAAAGTATTTATAAAATAAAATAGTTTTAATAAATAAACTTATTAATTAGTTTTAGCATTAGTTTAATAATTCTTTTAATATTATGTTTTATAATAATCTTAAGTGAAACTTTAATCGACAAATTTATAAAACCATCCTTGCAGACAAGTTTATATTTGTTTCTTATTTTAATTACTTTACCAATAGCAATTTTGTTTTGTTTAGATATACTGTTCTCTTCATAGCTTTCAATTTGCCATGTATGTCCTTGAAGTATTCCTTTGGGTTGTGGAATACCCTTGAAATATAAACTAGTTCCTTTTAAAAAGTGCCAAATACTAATTATATCCCATTTATTCCAATCTATAATATCTTTTTCTTGTTCAAGTGTTAAGTTTCTTGCTCTTAAACTAGGACTATTTTTTGATTGTTTAATCCTTGGTAGAGCAATTCTATTCTCAATATATTTAATTGCTTTTAAGAACAGTTCTTTCCCCTGATATTCGATTTCTTTATTTAGTAAATCTCCGCTTTGACCTTTAACAATTTTAAATTTTCTTTGAAAAATTATATCTCCTGTATCTTCACCTTTATCAACAAAATGTAAAGTAATACCTGTTGAATTTTCTTGGTTATAGTATATCCAAAACAATGGATTAGGTCCTCGATAACTCGGAAGTAAAGATGGATGAAGATTAATGCATCCTAGTTTTGGTATATTGATAAATGCCTCTGAAAGTAATTGACTCATACTATAAATAAACACCACATCAGGAGAAAGATCTTTTATGAATTTTTGAGCTTCTAATTCATTATTTTTATGTAAATAAAAATAATCAATCTTTTTATTATTTGCTAATAATCTAAGCTTTGAAATATTAATTAAATTAAAGGGGAATTTAGATTTTTTTGGTATGTAGTTTCTTGGAGCTGCTTCTATTAATCCTATTACATTATTTGGATATTGATCTATTATCTCCTGGGTATATATATTAAGAGATGAGCCTATTATTATAATTCTCATTTTATGTAAGATATTTATTGTTTTTTATTGAATTATTAAGAATCAAGAAATAAATTGTATATCCTATTAGTCCTGCAAATGAATAGCACCAAATTACTTTCTCTAAATTATAATTCAAAATATTAATGACAATAATTAGTGGAATATTTTTAAATATAAAAAGTATTATTTGAGCCATTAGACCTTTTGAGATTAATCTTTTCCCTTCATAAGCAGATCCCAATGGTACTAAAAAAATTTGTGAAAAAGCTAATGGTGCAATTGCGCAAGCAATTTTTGTAGAATCATTCCATTCTGGACCAAGCAAAATAGGAATTAAAGGACTAGAAACAAAAATAATAACACAATAAATAATTGCAAATATAAATAAATATTTTGAATATGAATTAAATAATTGAATACACTTTTTTTTATCTTTTTCCTCAGAAATATCCGATAAGAATACTTGAGATGTAGATTCAGAAATTAGGCCTGTAGGCATTAATATTAATCTCTGAACAAGATAGAAAATTCCTAATTCAGAAGATCCAAATCTATTAGCCAATATTAATATGGGTAATTCCAAGGATAAGGAATTAAAAACTTGCGTAAGAGAAGAGAGAGTCCCAAAATCTTTATAAGTAAATGCTTTTTTTATGATTTTATTTAATCCTATTCCATTACAAAATAAATTTTTATTTTTCTTCAGAATTGTAGCTGAGAAAGTTATTTTTTCTGCTAATTGTCCAAAAATTAATCCTATTTCTCCCTTTTTATAGAAAAATATCTTAGTAAAGTTAGAAATCAAATTTTGCGATACTTTAATTTTTGCAAGTGTATTGAATTTTCTTTTTCTTATAGAAAAATACATTAATGCTTTTGTAATACCATTTATAAATAGCGATGCAGGTATAAGAAATAAAATTGAGTTGTTAATAGTTAAGTTAAATTTAATAATTATAGAATCATGACAAATTATTATTATTAATAGTGAAATTAAGGATGTAATTAAAGTTATAAAAAAGCATAGTCTGACGATATGAATTGCATCCATCTCTTTCTCAGGTATAGTTATTGCTAATTCATATCTAAAAGTAGTAAAAATATCCAACAAGTTTATTAAAGATAAATACAAAGCAATAACCCCATAAGCTTGAGGTCCATATAATCTTGAAAGAATTGGGGCAAATATTAATGTTAGAAATTGGCTTAAAATATTACCAGTTAACAATTTTAAAATATTCTTAAATGAATCTGTAAATTTATTTTTAGTGATTTTGAGATAATTGTTTTTATAGTCCATTTACTTTATTCATATCATAATTTTTTTAAAAATTTTAAAATCTTTGAATTAGTTTTCTCAACTAATAAATAGGGTGTTTGGATCCCACCAAAAGCTCTAAAGAAATTTTCTATTGGTCTTATCATAGAACCTTCAAAATCAAAAATATTACTATTATTACTAGCAAATTTAATAGCATTCCAAATTAATGAAATTCCAAATCTATTTTTAATTTCTACCCAGGGCATTGATGCAATGCAGTTACCTTCTTTTTCTATTTTTGAATATTCCCATTCATTTTCACCACAAAAAGCATTTAACCACCATGGCTCATTAAAAATAGGCTTATTATTAAAATTCATATCTTTATTGTTTGACATTTTTTTAAGTTAAGGCTCTTTTATTTATTAATATAAGATTTTTTATCTTAAAAAATTGGATTTTTATACACCATAATATCTTTGTATTATTTTACTACTTTTTGTATAAATCATAAATACTCTCTAGGAACTTTTGTGAAAGTTTTTCATATGAATAATTCTTTTCAATATATCGCTTGCCATTTAAACCCAATTTCTTTAGTTCTTTTTCTTCCATTGATTTAAACCTCAAGATTTCTTGACTAAGCTTTTCTGGATTTTCTGATGAGATACTTGAACCACAATTTGCATCTGAAACAATATCATTTCCTGCTTCAATAGAGCAAATTATTGGTAATTGTGCATACATGTAATCTAAAAGTTTATTGGGGGAAATGCCATATTTATAAAGACTACATTTTGGAGCACCTATATATCCAATATCACATTTTGAGAGAAGTAAATTAACGCTTTTTAATGGGATGGATTTGAACATCATTACGTTCATTAAATTGTTTTGTTTTATAGATAGAGATAATTTTTTCTTCTCAAGTCCTTCCCCTACAAGACAAAAACAAATATTTTTATCGTTCCTTAATAAATTAGCTGCATTTATTAAATTATCTAATGAATTTGGAATCCCATGAGAACCACAATAGATAACAATAAATTTATTTTGTCTTTTACAGGTTGTTAAAAAATTATCTAAATTGCTGGGTAACTTTAATAATTCTAAATTATAATTTTTTGTATAGTAACCATTGGGAATTATAGTTAGATTTTTGACCTTAAAATTTTTTAAGGAAATATATTTATCAATACATGGAAGCATGGAGACAATTAAGTCACTTTTTGTGTAAGCAATTTTTTCTGCAAACGAACATAGCTTTATAAATGGATTATTTGGGCTCATACCATTAATTTGAATAGGGGAGAGCGGCCAAATATCATGTAATTCAAAGATAAGTTTGGCTTTTCCTTTTATAGAAATATATCTAGCTAACCAAATATCCAAAGGATATGTGCTAGAGGCTATTACAACATCTGGTTTCAAATTCTTTATAATTCTTGGACTATCAAATAAAACTAGTATTAAAAATGTCAATATATTTATAAATCTTTTGATACCATTTTTATAATACTTTGGTGTTCTATACCATGTATAACTAATACCATCAATTTCTTCTATCCAATAAAGTATTGAATATTTAACTCTTTTGGGTTGCTTCTTTCTTAAGTGAGAGTAACTTGATGAAATAATGTTTACTTTATGTCCTTTATTTTGCCATGATTTTGCAAAATAGTAAGTTCTATATTCCATCCCATGATTTGGAGATCCAGCATAATGATTTATATAAAGAATATTCATAATATTTAGATTAATTCTCTTCTTGTAAGAACATTTATATTAAAAAATTCTATATTTAGATTTCTACAGAACTCCTTATCAGTTTCGGAATCTCCTATGTACATGGGTTCAATTAGATTTTTGTAGTGCTTTAATTTATAAAAAGATTTAGGACTAGGTTTTGCCTCAATTTCATTGGCATATATTATTTGCTTAATATCTACTGATATTGGGAAATTAATGGCTTTTATCTTGTTTTTTTGTTGTCTTGGATTACCATTTGTGATTATGTATAAATCGAATACATCATTTATCAAATGTATAAATTTTTGAAACCAGACATATGTTTTCAGATCATTTTCTTTTTGCTTACTCCTTAGTATATCAACACAATCACTAACACTTAAATTTGAATTAGGAAAAATAGTCAATAAATTATTAAAGAGATTTTTTCTGTTGCCATTAATAAACTCATTCTCAAGGTATTTTTTAATATCATTTTGTATATTTAAAGGATATCTATTAGAAATTCTTTTATATGCAATAAATAAAAAACTATTTTCAGGATAAATAGTATTATCTAAATCAAATATTAGATCTCGACCTTTGTTGTATTGGGAGAATAAGTATTCATGATTCATAAAATACCTCTTCATAAAATCTTGCGAAACTTAGACCTGATTTTTTTTTAACTTTTTCTAATTCAATTCCTCTTGATAACTTGATGCTCCTAATTGGAAGATTTATTCCTAAACCCATCGCTGATACACTACTTCCTTGAATCCTAGGGTTACATTCAAGTAGAAGGTATTCGTTATTTGATGATTTTTTAAGTTGAAACCCTACTGGGCCTTCAAGACCAGGAAGAGTGCTTACTATCTCTTTAATATAGTTAAATACATTTGCGTCCTCTATAAATCTTCCAGCTATTGATATGCCTGATCTCATTTGATCTCTAGTCCTTATTAGTAAATCAACGATCTTACTATTTTGAATAACTGTATCAATAGTTAACTCATCTCCAGGTAAATATTCACTAACAATAAAGTCTGGTAAATTAGCTGTTGATAATGTATTCATAATCTCTTCCATTGTTGTGTATAAGGATGTTGGCTTCTCATTAAGTAGGATATCTAAACGATTTTTTGAATTATCAATTATTCTTATACCTCTGCTTCCATTACCTTCGCAGGGTTTGATGACTACAGGGATATTAGGGTAGCCTAAATTATAAATTTTCTTTTTCATATCTTCAACTTCATTTGTAATATGAAATTGTGGTATTTTAATATTTTTACTTTTTAAATGTTCATATAAAAAACCTTTATTATTTGCTATCTTTAGTGAATTTATATCTGATACAATTATTTTTATTCCCTCCCTTTCAAAGGTAGATTTATTAGAAGCTAGTTTAAATAGTTCTTTTGTAACTAGTGGAAAAATTACTTTAATATTTAACTTTAAGCAAATATCAAGAATATTTTCAATAAAATTTATATCATTAGCTTTTGAAATTAGTTGAAATTTGTGAGGGATTAAATATTTTCCAGATGCTCCATTATTACAGTCACATATATATAGATCTATAAATTTATCTTTAAGAATTGCCTTTATTATCCCTGGTCCTCCTGGAGCCCCAGCTCCTGTCATTAATACTTTTAACTTATTTTCCATGTAATAGCTTCAAAAACTATTTGTGTATTCTACTTTCAAATGGCACACTATTGTTATTTTATAAAATTAAGAATTTTTCCTAGCTAATTTCTTAATTCTTATATTTTGGCAAAGAGTATCTCTTATATCTAAAATCTTAATATGATAAATTGAATAAATAATATTTTACGAAACTTAAAATTATTAAATATTAATTTAAAAACTAAAAAATATTTATTATTAAAATCCTTTTTATATTTTACGTAATAAATTATATTATTCTAAAATATGAAAAGTACTAAATTTTAAATATAATCTGTTAAAGAAAAATTGAATCTTTTAAAATTTTTAGCTATTTCAAAAGTTTTTATATTTTATATGCATATATATGCATAGTTGGGAAACTTTTCTTTTTATGAGCAAATAAATTTGAGTTAAAAATTCTTTTGAAACGGACAGATTGATTACTTTTAAAAATTTTAGTATTTAAATAGTTAATAAAATATAATTGTATTTATAAAAAAAGGTAAACTAAAAATCAAATTATCACTCTTTAATTTTTAAGCCATTTAAATTTTTGATTAATTTAACTATTAATCTAACATGAGACTTTTGTAAATTCTAATTAGTTTTTCTGATTCGGTTTTCCAATTAAAATGTTGACAAAGTATAGAATAATTTTTTTCTCCATATTTCATCAATATATTTGTATCTAAATTTTTTATTATTGAAGCTATTTTTTTTGAATCTTTTGGATTTACATTTTTACCAACATCATAAGTTGCATTAAATTCATTCCATTGACCAAAATCAGGCATAAGAATCATTAGACCATTATCCATATATTCAAATAACTTCAAGGAATAACTCATATAATATTGAGCAATATTATTAAAAAGTATTAATCCTATATGAGATTTTTTGTACAATAAATTAAGTTCTTTTTCATTTAAGTAACCATGAAAAGTTATTTTATTATTATCTTTTTTATTCAATAATTTATAAATTGTATTGTCTGCCTTACCAGCAATATTTAGATGATAATTATCAGGCAAAAATCTCATTAAATTCAACATATTTTCAAATCCTCTTGCAATCGTTATTGAGCCAGAGTAAATTATATTAATTCTATTATTTATCGATTTTACTTTAAAATTTTTTTTGGGAACAGAATAATTTGCTATTAAATTTGTATTTTTATTTAGGTAAGAATATTTATTTAGCATTATTGTATTAACAACTAATAATCCGTCAAATCTTCTAATAATTTTTGATTGAGAGAATTTAAAAAGATTTGATATCAGAAACTTAATTTTTGTTGATTTTATCCAATTAATTGCAAGTATTTGTATTGGAAAATCTTCATGCATATCAAAAATAACTTTTCTATTTAAAATTTTTAAAATAAAACCTATTAACAATAGTTCTGGATCATGTAATTGAACTATATTTTTTTTATCTAATTTTATTATTTTAAATAAAAGTAGTAGTGGTGTTATGACTACTCTAAATAATTTATTTTTTGGTTTACCTACATCAATAAAATTTAAATTTTCTTTTGATTCATTTAAATCTCCTAATCCATCTGCTAAAACAAAATTAACAATAAATCCTTTTTCTAGAGAAGAAACAATCATTCTTCTAAATATTCTTGGATCATCTCTTCTATGAGTTGAAGTTACATGAATTAGATTAAATTGATTTTTGATAGAATTTATTTTAATCATTTTGTGAAATTAAAAAAATTTTAATAAGTATATTTGATCTGTAAATATTTACATATTTTTTTTGTAAATTTGTTTTGCTAAAAAGTTCCTTATTAGATTAATTTTTACAAAAACTAATGTAATTAATTTAATTCTTTTTTCCCAATTTGGATAATCTCTAAATGATTTTGGTTCTTGAAGAAGTATATTCTCTAGTTCATCTAAACTGATCTGAAGTTTATTTGCCATATATTGCTTTTCATATTCAATATAATCATCGTAGGGTAAATTTTTTAATTCCGAAAGAGCTTCCTCTCTTGATAGCTGTTCAGATAATATTAAACTAGATAAGTGAGCCTTCCTTTTATCAATTTTATATTTTGTTGGTTGTATATAGTTTTGGAAAAAACTTGTAAAAATAGATTCTCCATGTTTATATTTATAACTTTGCCATCCACAGGTTTTTTTTAATACCTTGATAGCATTATTTTTATTATAGTCGACGTAATTGAGAGGTCTAATGGATTTTATTTTAATTATTTTTTTATGAAAAATATAATGTTCAAAAAAACCGATAGTTTCATACTTTCTTAAATTTACTTTATAATTCTTTGCGATAGATTTTAAATTACGACTATCAAGAGCAGACCATTCCCATGCCTTCGGTAAGATACTTTCAGTAGCAATATTTCCTCCAGATAAGATATATTTTATTCCTAATCTTGAGGCGGTTTTATAAAGTATTGAATTAAAGATATGATCTTGTGGCACATCTAAGTTTTCTACACCACTTTTAAGATATGCTAATTGTAATTCCCTCATTTGCTCCCAATCTATTACTTCAGTGTATAAATCATATCCAGTATAATCTAATATCTTTTCTATATTTGATACCGCTATTTCACTATTCCATCCTGCATCAACATGTAATGCAAGTATTTTTAATCCATAATCTTTCATTAATATAGCCAAGTAACTACTATCCATACCACCACTCAAACCAAGGATTGCATTATAAGATTTTCCTCTAGTTTCTTTTTTTATATTCTCTACTATTTTTTCAAGTTCCTTTTTCCCTTTTTCCCCTCTTAACCAATTTTTTTTTATCTTCTCTTCAAATTCAATGCAATGTGAGCATATTCCATGACTATCGAAATATATATCTGGATCTGTAGAGTCCATTACACATCTTTTGCAGATTATATTTTTATCTTTTGTTAGTTGGTTCATTTTTTTTATTTTTGGTTTTTCTCAGCTAATAATGTTGGGTAATGTATGAGAACAGCATTTAGAGGTTTTCTAAACATGCAGTTAGCACCCATACTAATACCCGATAATGAATATTTATTTATTATTTTATAAATTTCCTTATCATCATTTATTCCGCCACTAATAATAAGAGGATTTTTTGTTTTAGATTCTAGTTTTTCTATCAAATGATAATCTACTCCATCTCTGCTTCCTTCTAATTCAATATTTGTAAGAATAACTTCTCCTACTTTAAAATTATTAATAAATTCAATAAATTTATTTATGTTTAGACTCCTTTCATATCTGATTCCAGAGTTAGAAAATAATGAAATCTTATCTGATTTCCTCTTATAGTCAATTGATAAAGAAATTGATTGTTGACCATAAAGATTAACTAATTTTTCTATTATTAAGGGCTTTGTATAAACAATACTATTAATAATTATTTTCTCAACACCACATTTGAATATTTTTTCAGCGTCAGCTATCTCTCTTATATAACCACCAAAGCTAACAGGCGCAAAGCAATTTGATACTATTTCCTTTAAGTAGATGTAATTAAATTTTGTACCAGATATATTTATTATTTGGATTTCATCTACATCTTTTTCATTAAGTATTCTAATAGTATTGATAGGATCTCCAATATAGAGATGATTTATAAATCTTTTGCCTTTTACAACAGATTTGTTATTTATTAGTATTTGCGGTATTAATCTCATTGGTTCAATTCCCAATACCATTTTAAAAATTCTAATCCAGCCTTACCACTTTTTTCAGGATGAAATTGGCATCCAATGATATTTTTAGATTTTACTACAGCGGGAAAATCAATCCCATTTGTTGAATGTGCCATAACTTCTTGCTCCTCAAAATTTTCTAAATAGTAGCTATGACAAAAATAAAATTTTTTTGAATTTACAATGTGAAGAGTTGAATCATTTTTTATTCTTAAATGTCTCCAGCCCATATTTGGTGATTTTAAATCATTTCTCTTATGGTTTAAAAAGGAAACTAGATTTCCCTTTAACCATTTTAAACCATTTAATTTTGTTTTAAATCTTGATTCTTCCTCACTTGAAGAAAAAAATGATTGCATGCCAACGCATATTCCCAATATGGGTACTTCACCTTTAATTATAAATCTATTAATTTCTCTAAATTTAAAAACTTCCTCTAATCTATTTACATATTCATGAAAATTTCCTACCCCAGGTAATATAAGCTTTGAGTTAAGATTAATTTTCTTTGTATCGTAAATTATTTCAGAAGGTATTCTTATATATCTCAGAGCATTCAATACTGAATTTGCATTCCCGATACCACAATCTAAAATTTGAATTTTATTGAAGCTCATTAATATATTTATATCTATTATACATTCTCTCAAATTGATTGTCCCAATCGTATTTTTCTTTCAACCTGTTAATTATATTTTCATTTATATTAATATTGTCTATCGCCTTAATGGATTCTTTTAGTGCTGAATCAGAGTAGTTTGTTAGATAAATTCCTAATTGATATTCATTTATTATCCTCTCCATCTCAATTGATCCCCCTCCTATAACTGGGATACCAGACAAAATGTATTCAAAAAGTTTATTAGGTAGTGCATACTTATAACTTAAAAAAGACTCATCAAATAAAACTATTCCAGCATCGCAATTACTAGTAATGTTATTAATCATGTTTGGAGAAACAGCCTCTTTATAAATTATATTTTTGCATTTATTTGAATAATCTTTAACAAGCTGCTCTAACTCCCCATAACCTAAAATCAATAAAGCATAATTTAAGATATTTTTTCTTAGGAAATAATCAAGTAATCTTTCAATACCTCTTCCCCTAATTAGGGCGCCTTGATAAATTAATATTTTATTATTTTCATCAATATTATTTATTTTCTTAAATTCTTTTTTTATTTTATCCTGAGAGAAGGAATAATCTTTAAAAGAAGGACAATTATATATAGTGTATGTATTATTAATTTTATAATTTTCTATATACCAATTCTCAATGCTTTTACTAACAAAAAGTGAAAAATTTACCTTGTGTATAAATCTTTTCTCTAAAAATTTATAGATTAACTTCTTAATACCTCTTAATCCACAAACCTCTGTCTCAAGTTCATGAGCATCGTAAATAACTTTCCTAGAGAAATACTTTAAAATAGGTACTAGTATTAATAATGAAACATGATGTAGATGAATAATATCTCCTTTATTTCCTGTAAAAACGATATAACGTAACACTCTTATGGAAAATTCGGTGAAACAAAATATATTCTTTAAAAAGAAGAAATTTTTATTATTTAATAATAATTTAAATCTGATCAATTCAAATTCATTATTAACATTTTCTTTTATCTTTAAATTTTTTTTATACAAGCCAATAATGATAATTTTTCTAAATAATTTTTTTTTGCAGATTTTTGAACAAAATTTAAATATCTTTGTTTCATTTTTTATCGGCGTTAGACTTATGTGATAACAATTCACTTGGAAACTTTAGACCTTAATTCCTTAATATATTACAATAAAGTTCTCTCTCAATATTTTTATTGAAATAACTATTGTGCCAAAGAATGCTAAATGTGCCATTTACTTCTCGACATCTTTTTTTTAAATCCATGGCCAAATCATAAGCATCTTTAATATTTAAGTTCATATATCTTTTGTTTATGATGGTCCCTTCCATAAGGATTAATGGTTTTATAACTATATTTAACTCTTTAAAATTGATGGGGTCAAAGGCATCATACTCGTAGCAAGTTCCACACCTAAAGCCTGAGATATCTGCATAACCAAGTGTTGTATCTTCTTTTATTCCAGCATGATCTAACTCTATCAAAGTTTTAGGATGTATCCATCTTAGATAGTGCATTCTTGTACTCCATTTTATTTTTTTTATTCCTAAATTTTCAGCAATATTTTTAATAGAATCAAATTGATTTTTGATTAAACCTTTATTCTCAACACAATCATAGCTTGGATGCAAGCCAATATTATGACCTCTTTGATTTATATTTTTAATTAAATCTAGTATATGGATGTTATTAATTTTATAATTAGGGTAGTCGTATAAACCATTTGTTCCATTACAAATAAAGTTAAAAGTACTTATAATTCCAACCTTCTCAGATTGATTCATTATCCAATCAAAAGTATTATAAGGATCAAGATGTAAATTACCATTCTTTACTTTTCTCCAATTCTGATAGTTAAAATAAGCTTCTTTTGCCTTCAATTTTTTAATAATATATGATGCTGTTGTTTTCGCTATTTCTCTTTTTCCTGTAAAAAGATATTTGAATGGCTCATCTACATCATGCGAAGTTTCAATATTATAAAAAAATAAATTTATCTTTATTTTTGGGAAATACTTTTTAATTAATTGAGTTAATATATTTATCCATTCATCTACTATTGGTCTGTCTACATAATTATGTTTATATGCATGTGAATATTTTCCGATAAATCTATTATGTTTATCCAATACAAATTCAGGAGCATTTATTTCTTCTAGCCTGTTCAAATACCAGTATATTAAACCTAATATATCGTAATTAATTACAATTTTTTCTTCATAAATTTCTATTAAGGAATTTGAAATTTCTTTTAAACCAGGAGCTTCCAGCTTTTTTCTACAAGCTTTATAATTTTCTTTTTCAGGTTCCCAATTTGTACAAGGTAAATCTTCTTGATATCCTATTTTATAAAAAGAGTTGATTATATTTATTTCTATTTTTTTATTATAATTATTAAATGAAATAAACCATTTTTTATAATCTTCTGATAATGAAACATCTAATGTATTGTTTATTCTTTTTCTTAGAATTTTACTTAACCAAATTATAGATTTAGTATTTTAATATGCAGAAATATTATTAATTAAATTGTATATTTGAGTTTAATGACTTAGGAGATAAAT